>SPJK01082468.1_pt1 | contig 24632 bp, 30 predicted proteins | sample 3741771 | NCBI WGS metagenome assembly SPJK01 (sample SAMN10925997, study PRJNA522277) | cold seep metagenome | isolation source: Elba SIP-enriched marine methane seep metagenome, extraction at timepoint T2 | place: Italy: coast of Elba, Mediterranean Sea
CAAAGGCTATGACGACACCCGTTATGATCAGGCCCGCCGTGAGAGTGGCCGCTTTGGCCGCTACCTCTCAACTCGCTCGCCGGAGACATGGATGTTCTTTGTCGCTGGCGTCTTCCTCGGCGGATTCTTTTTCTAAGAGCTGAAAACAGCCAAGAGAAACCGCGTTTCCTCCCACTCCCCAATTGAGCCCCAAAAGATACAAGGAAAAAATATCATGGGAATGTTCTCTCGCCTCGGCGATATTATCAACTCCAACATCAACGCGATGCTGGATGGTGCTGAAAACCCAGAAAAGATCGCGCGTCTGATGATCCAGGAAATGGAAGACACGCTTGTCGAAGTCCGCACCGCTGCTGCGCGTGCCATGGCCGACAAGAAAGAAATGGAGCGCGAGATCGCGCACTACACCAATATTCGCAACGACTGGGAAACCAAAGCCGGTCTGGCCATTGACAAGGGCCGCGAAGATCTGGCCCGAGGCGCCCTGATTGCCAAGAAAAAGGCCGAGCAGGAAATCACCCGCCGCGAAGAAGCGATGGATCTTGCTGACGAGGCTTTTCACAAGCGTCAGGACGATCTGACCCGCTTGCAGGCCAAACTGGATGAAGCGAAAGCCAAGCACCGCGCGCTGATGATGCGCCGGGAAGCTGCCGAGCAACGCATCCGCGTCCGCACCCAGACCTATGATACCCGCGTTGATGACGCCCTGGCACGCTATGCCAATGTCGAGCGCAAGGTCGATGAGCTGGAAGCCTATGCCGAGACCATTCGCGGCGTCGAGCCAACCCTGGAGCAGGAGTTCGCTGCCCTTGAGCGTAATGACGCGATTGAAGAAGAACTGAACGCGTTGAAAAAGAAACGCGCGAAATCTGCGCCAAAAGCTGTTAAGCCTGCAGCCAAGAAGGAGGCCTAATCCATGTTGGTTCCCTTCATGATCCTGGCAGGCTTTATGACTGCCATCACCGCGCCGGGCCTGATTGCCCTGCACCTGGAAGACCGCCGCAAGGCAAAAGCTGAGGCTGCAAGCTGATGGAAGAAGAATTCGTCATTGCGATTGTTGCGATCGGAGCGATCTTCATCGTCCTCCCCGCCATGATCTTTCACTACGTCACGCTGTGGCGAAAGCAAAAGACCCTGATGCCGGATGATGAACGTATGCTCGAAGATCTGTGGCGATCAGCACGCTCGATTGAGCGCCGGATTGACACGATCGAGGAGCTGATCGACGCGGAGCAGGACGAAGAACCCGCTCGCCGCCGTCGCCCGCTCTCTCCGAGCCGGTTTGAGGACTAATCGATGACCTATCATAAACGACATCACCGCCCACTGCGTGACCACGCACATAGAGAAAGAGAAGAGGACATGTTCCGTTCGCCCAACCCTAAACGCTTTTACCGGTCGCGGACCGACAAAGTCTGGCTCGGGATTTGTGGCGGGCTCGCCGAACGCTTCGGCTGGGAACCATCCCTGGTTAGAATCCTGTTTGTTATCGGATTCTTCTTCATGCCAGGTCCTGTCCTGCTGATCGGCTATGTGGTCGGCGCGATGATTACACCCAAGGAACCGATCGGACGCCCTAATTTGGCCCCAGAAGAGGAGCAGTTTTGGCGCAATGTATCGGACCAGCCGCGGGTTACGGCATCGGGGCTGAAATATACTTTTATGGATCTCGAGGAGCGTCTGCGGAATATTGAACGCAACGTAACCAGCGAAGAGTGGCGGCTGAAAAAAGCCTTCCGGGATCTGGAACAAAACTAATTAATCGGTTACACATGTAACCACGGATCAGGCAATACAAGGACAAAAGGGGGAATTTCCCATGACACGCAAGGCCATCAGAAGCGGGATCCAGACCGGACTACTCGTCGCTGCTGCCCTGACCGTCGCTGCTTTCGTGAGTGTGAAAGATGACGGTGTGAAGCTCGCAGCAGGCGGAGTTGAGATGACGCTCAACGCGTCGCTCGACAAAGGCTTGATGATCAGCTTCATCGCTCCGGAATAGAGCGCTTTCCGAACTCCTGTTTCGGTCTTCCCTCTCTCCCTGAACGCACATCTGAGAGCACCGGAACAGGATAAATACCCCACTATAATGGGGGGAAAGTCTCGCAGCACGCTGTGGGGCTTTCCGGCGTAGAGAACGCACCACAATCCAATCGGATTTATCTGACCTTCATTTCTTTCACTTATGGAAGACGCCGATTGCGACCATTGCGAATGGGGTTGAGGGCGAACATGAAACTGGATCTGGAATCCGCGTACTGGATCAATCCCGCGCGCATTCGGCGCGTTTCAATTATTTTCCTTTTGCTCGGTGTGATCGCTACGATTGCACTGATTGCGACCTCGAGCGGCGGTCTCGATATTTTCGGGCGCCCCCTGGGGACGGATTTCTCGAATGTCTACACCGCGGGCCAGATGGTCTGGGACGGACGTGATGCCGTGGCTTATGTCCCGGTCGAGCAGGAAAAGGTCCAGCAGGTCTTGTTCAACGATCCTGAGGTGCCGTTCTACGCCTGGCACTATCCGCCTTTCTTCCTGATCCTGGCCGCTGGGCTGGCCTTGCTGCCCTACACGTTGAGCTGGCTCACCTGGATGGCGGCGACGCTGCCGCTCTACGTCCTCGCCATGCGCCGCATCATTGATGACAAGACCGCGCTCATTGCGGCTCTCGGCTTCCCGGCCGTCGCTGTGAACTTCCTGCACGGGCAGAACGGGTTCCTGACAGCGGCCCTGATTGGCGGCGCCATGTTGTGCCTGCGGTCGAAGCCGATCGCGGCGGGTGTCCTGATCGCGCTGCTTGCTTACAAGCCGCAATTCGGTGTTCTCATTCCCATCGCGCTCCTGGCTGGGGGATATTACCGAACCTTTGCCGCCGCGGCCGTGACGCTGATCGCGATGTGCGGGCTCGCCACGCTGATCTTCGGCACCGATATCTGGCTTGGCTTCTATGAGAGCCGGCATTTCTCGCAGAACGTGATCCTCGAAGCGGGTTCGACCGGCTGGCACAAGATTCAGAGTGTGTTCTCTGCCGTCCGGATGTGGGGCGGCTCGATCAGTCAGGCCTATACGGTTCAAGCCACGCTCGCGCTGTTCCTGGCCGTCTCGACCGCCTGGATCTGGCGCAGCAAGACGAGCATGGACCTGAAGGCCGCCAGCCTGATCACCGGCTCGCTGCTCCTGACGCCTTATATGCTCGATTATGACATGGTCGCGCTGGCGCCGGCGCTCTTGTTCGTGACGCGTTACGGACTGAAGACCGGATTCCTGCCTTATGAGCGGCTGTTGCTGGCCGTCATCTGGATGTCACCGATCCTGACCCGCCCGGCAATCGAGTATCTCGCCATGCCAATCGGCCTGGTGTCGATGCTCGGGCTTTATGGTCTGGTTCTGTACAAGGCGCGGGCTGAACTTGCTGTGCCGCAATCCGCAGCGAATGCCCCGGCCTGAGCGCGTCAAAACGCTCTGAACCTGCGGAATTCACTCAAGAATTAATCAAAAAGGCCAATCTCACGCATCTGTGTGGTCGTTTTTTCATTTGTTCTGTGCCAAATGGCCCAGAAGTGGCATAAGTATGTGGCATGTCAGACAAGCGTATTCTTCTGATCATTGGCGGCGGTATCGCGGCCTACAAATCTCTGGAACTGATCCGGGAGCTGTCACGGCGCGGAATTGCGAGCCGCTGCATCGTCACCAAGGGTGGCCAGGAATTCGTCACGCCACTGTCTGTTTCTGCCCTGTCGGGCGAAAAAGTATTCACCGAACTGTTCGATCTCGATGACGAAGCCGATATGGGCCATATCCAATTGTCGCGCTCTGCTGACCTGGTTGTTGTCTGTCCGGCCACAGCTGACCTGATGGCCAAAGCGGCTGGCGGACTGGCCAATGATCTTGCCTCAACCACCTTGCTGGCGACCGACAAACCCGTGCTGATGGTGCCGGCCATGAATGTGCGCATGTGGGAGCATGCCGCGACACAGCGCAATCTGGAAACCCTGCGCGCTGATGGCGTCGAGGTGATGGACCCGGATGAAGGCGCGATGGCGTGTGGTGAGTTCGGTCCTGGCCGCTTGCCGGAGCCGCTGGCCATAGCAGATCGAATTGAAGCGAAACTGAGCGGCAGCGCCGTTCTGTACGGACTTGAGCCGAAGCCACTGGCAGGGCGCCATGCCCTGGTCACGGCCGGCCCAACCCGCGAACCGCTCGATCCGGTCCGTTTCCTGTCCAATCATTCCAGCGGCAAGCAAGGCTATGCAATCGCTGGAGCCCTGGCGGCCGCTGGCGCACGTGTGACGCTGGTTTCTGGCCCGGTCTCGGTGCCGGTTCCGTCTGGTGTTGACCTGGTGCCGATCGAAACGGCTCGCGAAATGCTCGAAGCCTGCGAAGCCGCGCTCCCGTCCGACGTGTTTATCTCCGTAGCGGCAGTTGCAGATTGGCGTCCAAGCCGAGCCGCGGCGAAGAAGATGAAGCTGAAAGAAGGTGACGGCGATCCGCACCCGACGCTCGAACTGTCGGAAAACCCGGACATTCTCGCCACCTTGTCCCGCAAGAAAAAACGCCGACCGCGCCTGGTTATCGGCTTTGCGGCTGAAACCCATGACGTTGAAGATCTCGCAGTGGCGAAACTGAAGCGCAAGCGCTGTGACTGGATCGTTGCCAATGATGTCAGCGGTGATGTCATGGGCGGGGCGATGAATCAGGTTTCGCTGGTGACCCGTCAGGGCATTGAAGACCGCTGGCCGCGCATGACCAAGGAAGATGTCGCAGTCCGCCTGGTCGCCCGCATCGCGGACGAGTTTGGCGACGAAGCCGACCAGATCGCCGCGCAATAGAATTCACAAGACTGCCTCAAAGGATGTGCTAAGATTCTCACCGCGATGTGGGAGGACACGAAATGGCACGCGCAATTCCGACAGACGAAATCCTGCTGGCGACCATCTATAAACGCAATCTCAAGGCGTTTTCAGACTGGTCGGAGGAGAACAAGACCCGCGTCACCAAGATCTGGGTGCCGATCGATGTCGAGGCGCTCGGCAAGAAATTCGGATGTGATCCCGACCTGATTTTCGGCCGTCTATATTATCACATGAACGAAAAATACGGCTCCAAAACCGGCGACGGCCAGGACGTGAATTTCTTCAACATGCGGCTTGCCAATGACCGTCATGTCGTCAACTTCCCGCTGCTCACCTCCGTGCTCGCCGACCTGCAGGACAATCGTAAACGGTTCATCATTTCGACCCGGGTGGCGGCGCTTTCCCTGGTCGTGTCTGCAATTTCCATTGCAATTGCCGTCTTGAGATAGCGCCGAGACTTGACTCATCTGGCCGACTCCGTCGCTCTGCATTTGTATGACTGATGTGACTGTTGCTGTGCGGCCTTTGCCGCATTTCGAGGGGCTCGATCTGCCCGCTTATGAAACCCTTGGCGCCGCGGGCATGGATGTGCGCGCTGCCGTGCCTGAGAGTGATCCAATGGTGCTGACGCCTGGCGACCGCGCCATGGTACCGACCGGGCTCAGTGTAGCTATCCCGCAAGGATTTGAGATCCAGATGCGTCCGCGCTCGGGCCTCGCTGCCAAGCATGGCATCACCTGCCTCAACACGCCCGGCACGATTGACAGCGATTATCGCGGCGAACTGAAAGTCATCCTGATCAATCACGGCACCGACGCCTTCACGATCACGCGTGGCGAGCGGATTGGGCAGATGGTTCTGGCACCGGTCACTCGCATTGTCTGGCAGGAAGTCGACTCGCTCGATGAGACCGCGCGCGGCGCTGGCGGGTTCGGCTCGACCGGACGATAGACCTTGCGTTTTTGTCCAGACACGCTATATATCGAAAAACGATAAGAGTCAGGACAAAAAAATGGATATCAATAGCCCCTTCACCATGGTGGTGCTGATTGTGCTGATCGCCGTCGGTGCGGGTGTGATCAAGACCTGGATCGAGACGCGCGCCAATTCCACCGCTGACGAAGAAACCCGGCTGCGTATGGAGGATCTGGAGCGCGAGGTCATTCGCTTGCGAGACCGCGTGAAAGTTCTGGAAAAGATCACCACCGATGGCGACAATCGCCTGCGTGAAGAGATTTCGCGCCTCGCCTAGGCGTCGTCTGATTCGTCAAAGCCTTTGCTGATGACGTTCGCGGCATAAGCCGACACTGAAAATCCAACAATGCCAATTCCGGCCGCATAGAGTGTGGCGAGGTTCGTGTTGCAGCTCGGACCGCCTTCAGCGCAGCTGCCAAAATTCAGCGTGTAGAACATGTAAATGGCCGTGAGGGCCGCGAATACGGCCAGCGCGAACATCGCGCGCGACAGCCATTTCAGAGCAAGGGCGATCATTCAGGAGCTTCCTTCCGGATAGAGGTGGACAACCAGTCGAGAATGGCATCTGCGATTTCGGTTGGTTTTTCGGGGAGCAGGGCGTGACCGGCGCCGTCCAGGCGAACGCCGGTGACGCGGTCTGGATAATCGCGTTCAAGCAGGTCGATTGTATCTTCCGGCGGTGCGATCGTGTCCTGCAGGCCGGCAATGACCAGCATCGGACCCGTCCCGCCATAGGTCCAGTCCTCAGCCGGGGTCGTGCGCGTTGCGCCGCCTTGCAGCCGGCCCGTCTCCGCATGCCAACCGCGGAGCCAATAATCCGGAATGTCATTGCCATCGGCAAAGAAGGCGTAGCGAACCGCGTCCTTGCGTTTGCCAATCGTCAGGCGCGGGTCAAAGGAGTCGGTAAGGGCTTGAGCGGCTTCGTCAGGAATTGGTTTTTGCCCACCGGAGGCGATCAGGATGACGCCGGCCGTCTGCGCGTCGAATAGCGTTGCGCTGGTGCGCGCGAGCCGGTTGCCAAAGGCGTGGCCGAGGAACACGACCGAGCCGCGATGGGCGTAGATGCCGTGGGCATCGCGCGCGAGATCGAACAGGTCCGGGTTTTCTTGCGAGGCGACGGATCGACCAATTCCTGGCGCCTCGATCATCAGGATCGGATACCCAGCTGTGTTCAACGTCGTCGCGAGTTCGTTGAAATCGCTCGCCTCACGCCCGGCGCTGGCAAACATGACGATCACCGGTAGATCAGACGGCGGTGCGGTGAGCTCATAATAGGCCACCGCGGCATTGCGATTGCCATTCTCGGGATAGAGCTCCGAGACATAATGCGTGCCGACAGCATCGCGCGCTTTCAGGAAGGGCTGAGGATAGGTCATCGCGATCGCTCCAATGATCAGGGCGAGCACGAGAATGGCTAGGCCAATCAACCATTTCATCTCTGACACTCCCTCAATTGCAACAGGCTGACACTTGCGTGGGGCCTGGTCAAACCATTGGCGACTTTGGCAGCTCTTCGGCGAGAATGTCATACACCACGCGGATGCGTTTGCTGGTGTGCAGCTCGCGGTGCGTGACCAGCCAGACCGGCACAGGCAGAGTGATCTTGTCCGGCAGGATGGGCCGGATGCGAGGGTCCAGCTGTTCGATGTCCCGGGTCAGAAATCCGATCCCGAGGCCTTGCGCCACCAATTCGCGCATCACCGTCCCGGCGCGCGAATTGAGTGTGAAATTGCGGTGGGTGAGGGACAGACCATGCCGCGCCATTTCTGCGATCAGTTCGTCATTGCGGTCGAACCCGATAAAGTCGGCATCCTCAAGGTCTTTCAGATTTTCAACCGGGCCGAGCGTTCGGATGTAATCTTCAGAAGCATAGAGATGTGCCGCGCTCTCGCCGATCAGTTTCGCGATCAGGTCCGGCTGGGTCGGGCGGGCGTGCCGGATCGAAATATCCGCTTCGCGCCGTGTCAGGTCCTGAACCTCGTTGGAGGTGACAATATCCAGCGTGATGCCGGGCGCCTGGTCTCGAATTTTCCGGATGATGGGGGGCAGGTGATAGGTTGCCATGGCGCCGGTGGCGGTGATGACGACCTTGCCTTCGATGACCTGCGACTGTCCTGACGCGACCAGCGACACCTGCGTCGCCGCATCGGCCATGATTCGCACATGCTCCATCAGGTCGCGTCCGGCATCGGTCAGCGCCATGGCGCGGCCCGCACGCTCGAACAAGGTCACGCCGAGGTCTTCCTCCAGGGCGGCAACCTGGCGGCTGAGCGTCGGCTGGGTTTGTCCGAGTGCACGCGCAGCGGCAGAGAGCGAGCCTTCCTCGGCGGTTGCGAGGAAGGCGCGCACCTGATTCCAGTCGAAGGAGATGGCCTGCCAGTTCATGGTTTTGTGTATAGGTCTCTTCAGGAAAACCGCAATTCCTGTTCGATCTGCGAATAGGTATGTGAAAGGCAGACGAGACACGCATGCATTTGCAGCCCACGATCACGGGGCGGACCAAGGAGGCGAACATGGCCGATAAAGCGAAGTTCTGGGATGGGACGGCGGAGAAATATTCCAAACAGCCGATCGCCAATCAGAAGGCCTATGAGGTCAAGCTCGATCTGACCCGCGAGTATTTTACCCCGGACTCGAACTTGCTAGAGTTTGGTTGCGGTACCGGCTCAACCGCCATTCTGCATGCGCCGTTCGTGAAACATATCGATGCGATCGATGTTTCATCGGAAATGATCCGCATCGCCAAGGACAAGCTCGCGCCGGCCGACATCGAGAATGTGACCTTCAGCGTCGCAGACATGGATGGGTTCGAGATTGCGCCAGAAAGCTATGACGCGGTCCTCGGGCTGAATATCCTGCACCTGCTCGATGACCGAATGGCGGCGATGCGCGAGGTCTACAAGGCGTTGAAGCCTGGCGCGCATTTCATCTCCAGCACCGCGTGCTTGCGTGAGAAGCTGATTTTTACCCTGATCGACCCTTTGTTTTCGCTGATGAATGCCCTCGGTCGCTGGCCGAAAGTCTATCGCATATCGGCCAAGCGGTTGCAGCGCGACATGGAAGAGATCGGCTTCAAGACGGTGCATTACTGGCAGCCGGACAATGGCATCGGCGTGTTCATCGTCGGACAGAAGCCCGAATAGCGCGGCCCTGAGGTCCTAGACCAGAACGTCATCATCCTTGGCGAACTTCGCCAGAAGATAAGCGTCATTGTCTTCAATCGGCTCGAGCTTGCCAAACGCGAACGCGTTACGGTCCATGACCAGGTCTCTCGGGCGCAGGGCGCGCGAGATTTCCAGCCCATCCAGGCTGCGGGCCCGGGAGAAAGCGACATAGGACTGGCCGTGCGCAAACATGCCGCGATCAAGATCGATATAGACTTTGTCCAGTGTCAGGCCCTGGGCCTTGTGAATGGTCACGGCATAGGCGAGGCGCACAGGCACTTGCTTGAACGTGCCGACCACTTCGCGTGAGACTTTCTTCGTCTCCGGGTCGAGCGAGTATTTATACTTTTCCCAGGCCGCTGGTTCGATTTCATATTCATGGCCATCCAGCTCAACCAGGACATTGCGCCCGGACCAGCCAGCGACGGTCGCGAGTGATCCATTGACCCATCGCCCATCCGGGTCGTTCTTGATCAGCATCACGCGGGCGCCCTCTTTCAGTTCGAGGTCGGCTTCTGTCGGATAGGTTTTCTCGTCAAAATCGCCCTGCACCCGCGCCTCGAAGACTTTTTCGGGGCCGGGCAGCTCGTCCAGTCGCGCCTGATTGATGCGAAACGCGTTGGCATTGTTGGGCGTCAGCACAATGTGGGTTTCACTCGCCTCGACAGCATCGCGGTCCGAGACCACACTGCGCAGGACCGAGTCATCCGCGGGCGTGAGGCGTCCCTGCCGCATGGCCCCAAGCAGAGCGAGAAAGCGCGGGTCTTCCTGGCGGAATACGTGTTTCAGCGCGAGCAGAGCAAACTCGGCTTCCTTGAAGGCGGGCGCATTGAAGAAATAATGGCCACCATAACGTTCTTTCAGGATCGGGTCCTCGTCGCCGCGCACCACGGGGGGCAACTGGTGCAGATCACCGGACAGGATCATCCGCACGCCGCCAAACGGGCGTTTGGAGCCGCGATTGTGCTTCAGGCTGCGATCAATGGCGTCCAGCATGTCGGCGCGCACCATGGAGATCTCGTCGATGATGATGGTCTCGGCGGCTTTCATGATCCGCGCCGTGCGCAGGCGTTTGACGTCCTGAGGTTCGATCAGGCGCGGCGGAAACTTGAAGAAACTGTGCAGGGTCTGGCCGCCCGCATTCATCGCCGCAACCCCGGTCGGGGCCAGCACAATGGCGCTTTCGCCGGCCTGTTCGACGAATTTGCGAAGCAGCGTCGTTTTCCCGGTCCCTGCACGCCCGGTCAGAAACAGATTGCCTTGCGCACCGGCGCCGCGGCTGACCCATTCGGCCGGCTTGGCATAGATTGTATCGGGCGTCTCGGCGCCGCTCAGAACAGGCAAATCAGTCATGAACGGTCAGCCATAGCGAGCTTTGCCGGGCTAGGGAATATTCTCGCACTGAACCGTGCTGGTGGCGCGGCAGGCGCCGTCGAGATCCTCAACCAGAGACTTTGGCCGGGACGCCAGGATACCGCCACGCTCAAAGCAAAGATTGATGGCCTTCACGCGGGCATGCTCGACATAGATGGTGCCGTCCTGGTCACAATTCTTGCTCGGATTGACCTCTATCGTCTCGCTGATTGGGAAGGCGCGCAACTGGCGCTGCAGAACGGGAATGGTGAAATCTTCTGGCAAGCCCTGATGCTCGACCATGAAATTTCTGAGCAGGATGGTTGGATCAGCGATCTCACGCTCGCTCGGATCGACATAGCAGGTGCCAAGCGTGCGATAGGCATAGCGTTCGCCCTCTGCAGACATGTCGGCGGCGAATGCTCTTTCAGCGGCGAGCCGTCTCTGGTGGAAGTCAGCGCTGCGCAATCCTTGGTGGGCGTCCATGTCGAGTTTCAGCCAATGCTGCCAATGGGCGCTCGCGGTCGCTTCTGTGAAGTCCGGGTGCCGGGCCTTCGCATCGTCGGGTGTACGGATCGTACTGGCGGCAAGATAGGACCAGGCCGCCATACAGCGCATCGGCGTTGCGAGATTTTCGAGCGACACAGTTACGGCGTCGTCAGAGCCGTTTTCATACCGCTCTGCCGTGGCAATGGGCAGCGTAACATCTTGACGATTCTGCTCATATATCGCGCCTTGCTCCGTCAATGGTGGCGGGTCAACCGCGACCAAATACTGCGCATGCGCAATAGAAAACGAGACGATGCATGCTAGCGCCAGGGGACGCAAACGGGCTACAAGCATGATGACCCTTTGTTGTGAAACTCTACACTCGCGTACAAGTCGTACGCAGGTTTCCGGCGCTGCTCAAGGGCGAAGATTAGTTAAGGGGCATTAACAATGCAGCTGTCTGAAACGTTTGAACAAATGGATGCCTATCTGGAGCGCTCTTTGCTGCGCCCTGATCCGGTCCTGGAGGCGATCGCCGAAAATAGCGAGAAAGAGGGCCTGGTTCCGCATGCGGTGACGCCGCTCCAGGCCGAATTCCTGGCCTTTCTGATCCGCATCACGGGCGCGCGCCGGGTGCTGGAGATAGGTTGTCTCGGTGGATACTCCGCCGTTGCGATGGCGCGGGCATTGCCGGCGGACGGCCACCTCCTCACCACCGAGATTGATACGCGCACGGCCAAGGTCGCCCAGGCAAACATAGAACAATCCGGGTTTGGGGATCGCATCGATTTACAGGTCGGGCCCGCCATGCAGGTGCTGGAGCGCGAACAGGCGCGCGGGACGGCGTTCGATTTGGTCTTCATCGATGCCGACAAGGTCAATCACAAGAATTATCTCGAGCGCGCGCTGACCATGGCGCGGCCAGGAACTGTGATCGTCGCTGACAATATCGTGCGCGCTGGGACCGTGCTGGACGGGGACAGTCAGGATAACAGCATTCGCGGCGTCCGCGAGATGTTGGCATATGCCGAGACATTGGACGGCGTCGAGATGACCGCGCTGCAAACGGTCGGGGCCAAAGGCTATGACGGCATGGCGCTGTTTCGGGTGACTGCCTAGAGGTCGCGCCAGGTCACCGTGACGCCGAGCTCGGCGAACACTTCGTCCCAATAATCCTTCAATGGGCCGCGCTGCATATCGACATAGCGCTGGCGCGGGATCAGGCGGATTTCGAGGTCAACGCCGTTCAGACTGTCGCCAAACCGGCGCATCGTCGTGTCAGCAACGCTGACTGCATCAGGCATATTGTCTGGCATCGATCCACCGCCACCATAAATCGTGAACACGTCCGAGTTTTGCAGCATGTCCGAAATCATCACGATCCGGCGCGCCGGGGCACGGTCGGAAAATGCATCGGTTTGACCTAGGCGCGCCAGGGCTTCCAGCACGGGGCTGTTTGGCGCTTCTTTCGGCTCGACCAAGTCCTCGAGAATGGACTCCATTGGCTGGTTGAACTTCTCATTGAAGCGTTCCTCGATCTGAACCGGATTGCGGAACAGGGCATTGACCTGATCGCCCCGCCCCGGATTGCACAGTGAGAACCGGCCGCGCGGGTCGAATTGCCCGTCCTGATCAAGCTCGAACAGAGTGAAGCGCTCGCCAATTTCCAGCCGGTTACGTGTCCGGCGGATAAGCGCCGCGATCAGATCCGCCTGCTGGGCACTGTATTCATCCGTCTTGTCGATGATGACGGCTGTGTGCGGCGGCAGCTCGTCAGAGAGCTCGCACAGGGTCAGCTCGTCATAAGGCTCCGGCTGCAGGGCAAAGAAGGCAAAGCCGATAATCGCCACGGCGAGACCGGCTAGGACGAAATTCAGGATCGCCTGATTGCGCTGCTTTTTCTGCCGTGTTCGCCGACGCCGTGCCATACCCCAAAGCCCCTTCTTATCCTTCGGATTTTGGTTTCACCCTGAACTGGTCAACAATCTCATGATCGAGACCAAACTCGTCTGACAAACCATCATCTGTGGTGCGAAGCAACTTGATATAAGGCGCCACCATCCGGCTCATCGTGCGGTGGATGAGCATTTTTTCCTTTGGAGTCAGCTCGCTGCCTTTGACTTCGACGATTTCCTCTTTGATGTCCTCATAGCTGTCTTCGAACATGTAGAGGGCATCGCGGAGTTCAGCCCGCGCACGTTCCAGACCGCGTGCGGAGTCACTGAATCCCGGGAACGGGGAGTCGAGGCGTCGGCCTTCAAAGGCGGCAAACGCGGCGATTGCCAGGCCGAGGGCGAACAGGACCATCGCATCGAGCGAATGCAGCGCAAACGGTCTGCACATGGCATTCGTCGCCGCGCTGCCAATCGTTTCGCCCAAGGGCGAGCTCAGGATTTTTTCGCACACCGCCGGGTCGACAATGAAATGCGGCAACACTTTCGTTGGCAAGTCAGCTGGAAGCTCCTGCCCGAGTGCCTGCATGTCGAGAATGTTGCGGTAGTGCGCCGCTGACAAATTGACCAGGAAGACCAGGGACAGACCGACAATAATCGCAATCAGTCCCATCAATACGTACAGGTTTCGTCGGCTGAATATGTTTTCCAGGTCGAGCGGCATTGAGATGTGCCGCATGCCCCAATAGCCAACAATGAAGAAGCTGGTCGCCACGTTGGCGAGCGAAACCGCTGCCGCCTGGAAGATGCCGCCCGCCAGACCAAACTCGCTTTGCTTGGCGAAGAAATATGCGTTTGCGGCGCTTTCAAAGATGATCATCAGCGCGATGATCGACATCTGGAACAGAGGAACCTTCGGGTGGCTGGAAATATAATGCACACCGCGCCCGGTGGTCTGGCCGAGTTTAAGTTTCGGGTGGCGAGAGCTTTTGTCTGTCTCGGCGCCAGAGCTTGTCGCGCTTTCGGCGTTTTGTGCTTTCTTCCGAGCGGGTAGGTGGTAATCGCCGCCAAGCTGTCGGAAACGGTAGAAGCTGAGCGCCGCCCGGGTCGTGTAGTCAGCTTGCAGGACGACTTCGTTGAACGCGTCGCTGGGGCGCTCGGTAAGATCGACAATGTCCTGATCTGTCAGTGCGCCAGCCGCACTTGGTGCGTGTTCGTTCATCAGCCTACCTCCCAGTCTCGGACCCTATTATTCTGTTAACCTTTTAGTAAGAACTTTTGGCAGGCGTTTGATCAATTAAGACAAAGCCGTGACGAATTTTGGCGAGATGAATAGGGCTCGCCACAATTCATCAGGGGCTGTAGAGAGCGGATATGAGCCTGACACCAGACCAGATCGACCGCCACAAACGCCATATCCTGCTCAAGGAGATTGGCGGCCCGGGCGTCTCCAGATTGCGGGGCGCAAAGGTCTCAATCATCGGCGCCGGCGCCCTGGGCGGGCCATGCGCGCTTTATCTTGCGGCAGCCGGCGTCGGTGAAATCGAGATCTGGGATGATGACATGGTCGACCGGTCCAATCTGCAAAGGCAGATTCAGTTTTGCGATGCCGATCTCGGACGCAGCAAGGCCGAACTGCTCAGCGAGCGCCTGGTCGCGCTCAATCCGGATGTCCGCACAATCGTGCGTCAGGTGCGCTTTTCGGAGGCGGAAACAGCGCATGGGGATGTGCTGATCGATGCGACCGACAATTTCGAGACGCGGTTTCTGCTCAACCGCATCGCGCATGAGAGCGGCCGTTACCTCGTCTCAGGCGCCGCCAGCCGCTGGAGCGGGCAAGTTGCTGTCTATGCCTCAGGCAAGTCGCAAGATGCGCCCTGTTATCAATGCTTTGTTCCGGAAATGCCGCCAGAGGCCGAAGCCTGCGATGATGTCGGCGTCGTGGGCGCGCTGACCGGCATGGTTGGCTCAGCCATGGCCCTGGAGGCGGTAAAACTTATTGTCGACACCGGCAATGCGCTGATTGGCCGATTGCTCATAATTGACGGGCTAACCGGCGAGAACCGGGTTCTCAAGCTTCGTCCGAACCCGGACTGTTCGGTCTGCGGGCGATGAATCTTTCCTTTGACAGGGTTAATTTTTGACGGTTTTACGACACTAGGTTTTTGTGGAGTACTCGGATGTTACGCAGAACGCTCGCCGTTATTCTCACCATTGTGGCCGTGCTTGCGGCGGGTTGGCTGGCCTTGCGCCGTGCCGATATTCCTTACGATACGCTCGAGACGATCTATTCGACCCCCGACACGCAGTTCATGACGCTCGATGACGGGCTGAAGGTGCATTACACCGATACCGGCCCGCAGGACCGCTCGGCAATTGTGCTTGTGCACGGCTTCTCTGCCTCGCTACACACCTGGGAGGCCTGGAAGACCAGTCTAGAGGTCGATTATCGCGTGATCACGCTCGATCTGCCGGGGCACGGTCTGACGCGCGCTGATGATCCGGTGCAGCCGACAATTGAACGCTTCGCTGATGTTGTTCACGAAGTGACGCAGGATCTCGGCGTTGATCGGTTCACAATTGCGGGCAATTCCATGGGTGGCAATACGGCCTGGTCCTACGCGCTGGCCTATCCTGAAACCGTCGATGGACTGATCCTGGTCGACGCCTCCGGCTGGCCTGGGACGGATGAAGAGAATGAGAGCAGCCCGTTCATTTTCAAACTTCTGGCCAATCCGCTCGCGCGGACGGTGCTGAAGGACCTCGATATGACGTCGCTGACCCGGTCGGGTCTGGAGGATTCCTATTTCGATCAGAGCTTCGTCACCGACGAACTGGTCGAGCGCTATGTCGCGCTATCTCGGGCACCGGGGCACCGTGCGACTCTGCTCGGGATCATGGCCGGCGAGCGTGTTGAGGCAACGGCGGAAGCGCTGAGTGCCATCAAGGTTCCGACCCTCATCATGTGGGGCAAGGAAGACAATCTGGTACCGGTCTCGAGTGTTCAGAAATTCGCCGACGCCATCCCGGGGTCGACCCAGGTCGTCTATGACGGCATTGGACATTTGCCGCAGGAAGAGATGGCCGAGCAATCGATTGCCGACGTCCGTGCGTTCCTGCTCGAGGTTGAGTGGAGCGCGCTGGATGAAGAAGAAATTATCCCGGCGGGCGATCCTCGCATGGGGGAGAACCGCCCGGACGGTGAGAATTAGCGCCTATTCGGCCGGTTTTGCGAGGTCGGCATAGACGAGGCGCGTGAAACGCGGCTCGGTCATGAAGCCGGTTGCCCAATCATCGACCCAGGGGGTCAGAGGCGCCGCTTCGAGCACACCGTCAATATCCTTGCCAGCATCAATCTCGGCCTGAACCGCTGCCATGACGCCGTCCAGCATGTCCAGCGTCAGAGCGATGTCGCTCTTGCTGGCGAGCGCGCCGTGGCCTGGGATGATGCGGGTTTCGTCATTGATCGTATCTGCCATTGCCTGCGACGCCGCAACGAAGCCGGTGAACGACCCGCCCGAGGTGATGTCGACGAATGGGAACATGCCATTGAACATCAGATCGCCGGTGTGCAGGACATTCGCTTCTTCAAAATAGATGAACGTATCGCCGTCCGTATGCGCGACCGGCGCATGGACGAGGCGTACGGTCTGGCCGTTCAGGTAGAGCGTCATCTCGTCATTGAACGTGATCACCGGCCAGGCTTCCGGCGGCGCTGCAGGGGTCGTGGATTCCTGACCGAAAAAGTCGCGCGTGACATCAACTGTGACACGATCGCGGACGCCATTATGGGCGATAATCGTCGCGCCTGTGTCGCCGATAATGGCATTCCCACCCGTATGGTCGCCATGCCAGTGCGTGTTGACCAGATAACGCGGCGTATCGCCGGCAATCTCATTGATCGCGCTCAAAATGCCCGGTGCCATATCGGCATACTGGCTGTCGATCACGAACACGCCGTCATCGCCGGCAAGGACGCCGACATTCCCACCGCGACCCTGCAACATGTAGAGTCCATCGCCGAGATCAGTCGTCGTGACGGGGATGGGCTGCGACTGCTGGCCGAATTGAATATGGGTGTTATGCGCAAAGGCGGCGGGGCTGGTGGCCAGGCCAAATGCGAGCAAGGTGGATGCGATTCTCATATATCTCTCCTCAATGTGGGAAGAGATATACGCCCGTCAGCCGGGCTGACCAGTCACGATCAAGTTATGCGGTGGCGTCTGCGGTTTGCGGGCAGAGCAGACGTTCGATCACGTCCAGATCATCGGCTTTGCGCAGCGCGGCGCGCAAATCAGCATTGCGGAAGGTACGGCTGACCTGAGCAAGGGCGCGCAAATGGTCGGCCCCGGACGCATTCGGTGCGAGCAGCATGAAAATCAGGTCGCACGGGCGCCCGTCAATCGCGTCAAAGTCGACGCCTTCCTCGAGTTTCACAAACGCGCCCACCGGTTTGTCGAGTGCGGGGATGCGCGCATGCGGGATGGCGACGCCTTCGCCGACGCTGGTTGAGCCAAGGTTTTCGCGCTCAATCACGGCATCAAAGATGTCGCGACCGTCAATTCCGGTCTTGTCGCCAATTGCAGACGCCAGCGTGCGCAGGATCTGTTTGCGGCTTTCGCTCGCTTGCGAACCAAGAATTACACCCTCCGAGAGGAGGCTTGAAAGATCGTTTGCCATTTTTACTCTGACCTATCGGTTCAACCGGTGGCGGAATGTCCCGCCGGATCAACCCACCCGATATTGCCGTCTGCACGGCGGTACACCATATTCAGGCCGCTGTGTTTCACATTTCGGAACAGAACGGCAGGGGTATCTGACAGTTCCAGCTGCATAACAGCTTCCGATACAGACATGGTTTTCACGTCTGAAGCGGACTCAGCAACAATCAGAGGCGCTTCACCCTTATCCTCGGGTGTTTCGTCATCGCTTCCCTTAATAATGAAAGCGTTTGCGGGCTCACTCGGCATCGGCGACCGTTTGTGATGGTCCTTCAGCCGGCGATGGTAACGCCGCACGCGTTTTTCCATCTTTTCGAGCGAATCCTCCAAAGAGGCGTACGGGTCATGAGCTGAGCCAGTGGATTGCAGCACAATCCCCGAAGGAAGATGGACATTACAGTCGGTAATCACTTCGTGACCGCGTTTTTCCACAGTGACATTGGCATCAAAGCTGCGATCGAAATATTTGGTGACAGCGGCTTCCAGACCATCAGAAATACGCTCACTGAGCGCGTCTCCTACATCCATATGCCGTCCTGCGATTTTTATCGTCACGGAGAACTCCGTCTATTAAGTGCCCACTATAACGAGCATTTTCTGCAAATCGAGCCCCATCAGTAATAAATCGATGGATAAATCTGTGAATGCAAGCCTCGTTCCGATGACGTCTGTGTCATCGAAACGTGGTTAATCGCGCAGGAGCTCGTTGATTCCGGTTTTTGAGCGGGTGCGCTCGTCCACGGTCTTGATGATGATGGCGGCGGCGAGAGCCGGACCGCCATTCTCGCCTGGCAGCGCGCCGGGTACGATCACTGAATATGGCGGAACCTCACCATAACGGATCTCGCCGGACTGGCGGTCGACGATTTTCGTCGATTGCGACAGGAACACGCCCATGGCCAGGACCGAGCCTTCACGCACGATCACGCCTTCAGCAACTTCCGCGCGGGCGCCGATGAAGCAATTGTCCTCGATAATGACGGGGCTCGCTTGCAGCGGCTCCAGAACGCCGCCAATGCCGGCACCGCCTGAAATGTGGACGTTCTTGCCAATCTGCGCGCACGATCCAACCGTCGCCCATGTATCGACCATGGTGCCGCTATCGACATAGGCGCCGATATTCACAAAGGATGGCATCAATACTGCGCCTGGCGCGATATAGGACCCGCGGCGTACGGTGGCGGGCGGTACGGCGCGGAATCCGGCAGCTTCAAACTCAGCAGCGCCCCAGCCTTCAAACTTGCTCGGAACCTTGTCCCACCAGGTGCCACGATGACCCGGTCCACCGTCCATGATGGCGTTCGGATTGAGGCGGAAGGATAGCAACACCGCCTTCTTGAGCCATTCATTGACCTGCCAGCCGCCTTTCCCATCTGGTTCAGCGACCCGCACTTCCCCGCTATCGAGCAGGGACAGGGAGGCTTCTACGGCTTCGCGGATTTCACCCTGGGTATCTGTGTTCAGGTCAGAACGGTCTTCCCAGGCAGCATTGATCAGAGCGGCTAAGCGGTCAGGCATCGTCGTGTTGTCTTTCTTGTCGTCGTTCAGGCGTTGATGGAACGCAGGAATCCGGTGAGGTCGCGCGTCACATAGTCGATATGTGGGGGGAGGTCATCCCCTATTCCAGCGGGACGCGCTGCCGCAGGCTCATGGCTCCAATCCTTGGCCGATTGCACCAGGACTGTGGTGAAGCCCATCGTGTGCGCCGGCGCCAGGTTTCGGGCCAGATCTTCGAAGAACACGGCTTGCTTCGGATCGATGCCGAACAGTTGATTGAACGCATCATAAGAGGATCGGTTGGGCTTTGGTTTGAACCCGCTATCCTCAATCGCGAACTGACCATCAAAGACATGGTCGAGCCCCATATATTCTGTGACACGGCGAGCATGTCCGCGCGAGCCATTGGTATAAACGAACTTGCGCCCCGGCAGCGCCTTGATCGCTGCAGCCAGATCAGGGGTGCGGGGCAGGGGGGAAAGATCGATTTCGTGCACATGGTCGAGGAATTCATCCGGCGCCATGCCGTGCATCGTCATCAGGCCATTCAGGGTTGTGCCATGCTCGGCGTAATATCGCTTCTGCGTCGCCCGCGCCTCGTCGCGCGGCAATCGCAGGAACCGCGCCACGAAATCGGTCATGCGCTGGTCGATTTCCGCGAACAGGTCGCACTCAGCCGGATACAGCGTATTGTCCAGGTCGAAGACCCAGACTTGCCGATCGATAAGCGCAAAAGCCGATTGCTCGCCGTCAGCTGGCATCAATCGGGTCCCCGAAATCACGCTCGAAGAATTCGAAAACCAGTTTGCGATTGACCGGCGCGGGCGTCGCCACAAACCGACCGGTCCGATAGGCAGCTTCTTCGCAGGCTTCGCGGCCGGTGATCGCGAATTTCGCCTTTGAGACGCAGAATGTATCGCTGCCTTTGGTCAGGATACGAATTTCGCCGTCGCCGGACTCCATCTCTGCATAGGCAAACAAGCCGGCTTGTAGCAGTGGTTCGTCGATGACGCGGGCACAGCCGCCGGCTTCCAGGAGCCACCAACCACGGCTCTCCCAGCCCTCGCCGCGCCGCCGGGCCATGGCGCTCCAGATGCGCTTATTGGTGCGGTTGCAGAAAGTCAGGCCAACATTGCGCGCGCGCTCGATCGCGGTCTGCTCCAGAATATCCATCAGGTCCGCATCAGACGTGTTTGCATCCAGCCCCTTGGAGGACAGGAAGTCTCCAATCGCGGCGCGCGTCTTGCGGCCCAGATAGCCATCAATCCGGCCGGAATAGACCCCGGCATTGTCGAGCAAGCGTTGCACGCCTGCGGCGCTGGCTTGTTCGAGATTGCGTTTATCGGTTTCGGTGAAACTGGTGCGCCAGCGCTTGGAATTCTCGATCAGGACAGGTCTGAACTCGCGCGCTTCAAGACCCATGATCGAACAGTCCGGGATGTTTTCGACGGCGAAACTGCCGGTTGGATCAATGCACAGCTTGCTTTTGCCTGCCCACACTTTCCGGCCGCCTCTATGTGCGGTCGAGGACCGCCCGAACAGATAATGGATGCCGGGCTGGAGGTTGCCTTCGACAACTTTCTCGCACGCGCCAGGGCGCAGTCTCGTCCAGCCTTCAACGACGACGCCCTGGCCTTCATAGCGACCGGTAGAGGCTTCGATGATATAGCTGGTCTCGTTGCAGACTTCCCATCCGTCGGAATTCGCCTGGGCCGCCGCGGTGACGGGTAAAGCAGTGGTTAACGCGATCGCGAAAAACCCGAGAATAATCTTAATAAACAAAGGTACCTGCGCCATGTTCTGTGAACAGCTCCATGAGAAGCGCGTGCTTTGCACGCCCGTCTAGAATTACTGCCCCGCCAACGCCCATGTTGACGGCTTTCGCCGCCGTTTCAAGCTTGGGAATCATCCCGCCTGAAATCGTGCCATCTTGCATCAGGCTGTCAACTTGGTCGCGCCGGATCTCGCGCATCAGCTTGCCTTGCTTGTCGAGCACGCCAGCGACATCCGTCAGCAGCAGCAATCGTTTCGCCTGAAGCGCCGCAGCCACGGCCCCCGCAGCGGTATCCGCATTGACATTGTAGCGACGACCATCTTCGCCAACACCGACCGGGGCGATGACCGGAATGATCGCTTTCTCACTGCCCATCAGGGCGTCGAGCACCGAGATGTCAATTTTTTCAGGTTCGCCGACATAGCCGAGATCGACGACTTTCTCGATCTCGCTGGAAGCATCACGCGTGGTTCGTGTGGCCTTGCTGACCCGCATCAGGTCACCATCGGCACCGGACAGGCCAACGGCTTTACCGCCGGCGGCATTGATCGCGCGGACAATCGATTTGTTGATCGGCCCGGACAGAACCATTTCGACCGCTTCCATAGTCGCGTCATCGGTAACACGCAGACCGTCGCGAAACTCAGACTGGATACCGAGCCGATCGAGCAGGTTGGCAATCTGCGGTCCGCCGCCATGCACGACGACCGGGTTGGCGCCGAGATGCTTGAGCAGGACAACATCGCGGGCAAAGGCTTCCGACAGGGCCTCGTCGACCATGGCATGGCCGCCATACTTGATGACCACGGTACGCCCGGCATAGCGCTGAATATAAGGCAGGGCTTCCGACAGCGTTTCGGCTGTGAGCTGGGCAGGGGGCAACGGGGCGTCAGTCATGGCGCTGGCTCTTAGCCGGATTTGGGGCGGAATGGAAACGATTTAGCGCCGGATTCAGAGCGTTCTGGTCATGAACACGCTGTTTGGGTCTTCGACATAGTCGCCGAACGGCGGACAGACCTCGAACCCAAACCGGCGATAGAGCGTGCGCGAGGGTTTGAACCCGTCCATGCTGCCTGTTTCCAGGCTGAGACGTTGGTAGCCGCGTTGCTCCGCTACGGCGATCACGTGTTCGAGCATTCTACGACCAAGGCCAGCGCCGCGATAAAGCGCCAGCGTGTGCATGGATTTGACCTCGCCATGCGTGTCGGAAAGGTGCTGCAGCGCGCCGCATCCGACCAATGTGTCGCCATCGCGCATTTCCCAGACAGTGACATCCGGACGTTTCAGGCCATCCATCGGCAGGAAATGACAGCTGCCAGGTGGTGACAGGCTGAGCATCAGTTCGGCATGAGTCTCGACGAGCGCGGCAAATTCAGGCGTATCCAGGTCGGCGCTCTGAATTTGGATCGACATGCTCAGCTCTCCACCAATTGCCCGACTTCAGCTCTGAGTTCGGGAATGCCATAGCCCTTTTCGGCTGACGTGACACGGGGGATCGGGTGCGCTGCCGGGTTTTTCTTGAGCTTTGCCTCGATCTTGGCGGTCACTGCCTCAAGTTCGGTCTTCTTCACCTTGTCGGCCTTGGTCAGCACGATCTGATAGTTCACCGCCGCTGTGTCGAGCATGGCCATGGTCTCAAGATCGGTGTCCATAAGCCCGCGGCGACTGTCGACCAGCAGGAATACCCGGCGCAGATTGGCGCGGCCGCGCAAATAGCGTTTGGTCAGCTGCACCCATTTCGCCTGTTGCTCGCGGGAGACTTTTGCATAGCCAAACCCGGGCAGGTCGACGAGCCAGAGCTTGCCGGGACCGACATCGAAATAGTTGAGCTCGCGCGTTTTGCCGGGCTCCGCTGACGAACGGGCCAGGCTTTTGCGATTGAGCAGGGCGTTGATCAGCGAGGACTTGCCGACATTCGAACGGCCGGCAAACGCAATCTCGGGTCGGTTGCCATCCGGCAACTGGCTGAGGCTCGCAGCGCCAAGGACGAATTCCACCGGTCCCATGCAGAGCTTACGACCTGCTTCCAGAGTCTCGTCAGAGAAGGTCGGCGTGCTTGCCATCTATTCTGCCGGGGTTGATGAGCCCCGCCCGATTAATCGATTTATCAATTTGTCGAACTGCGTCTCGACGCCGTTCCTTCGCATAATGAAATATTGCTGGAACAGAGACAGGAAGTTCGACCAGACCCAGTACAGGACGAGCCCGGCGGCGAATCCGCCAAACACGAACATGAAGACAAATGGCAAGGCCATCATGATTGTGCGCTGGGTTGGATCTGGCGGCGGCGGTGACAGCGCTTGGATTGCTGCCATCGTGACGCCGTACAGAATTGGCAGGATGCCGATGCCGATGACAAAGCCGAGCAGCGGGATCGCTTTCACGTCTGCAGCCGCCCAGGGCAGCAGGCCAAATAGGTTGCCGATTGCAGTTGGGTCTGGCGCCGACAGGTCGTTGATGAACCAGAAAGCGGTGTGGCGCATTTCGATCGTGACATAGAGCGTCTTATAGAGCGCGAAGAAGACCGGGATGGTGAACAGGATGGGCACACACCCAGCCAACGGGTTGGCCTTCTCACGCTGGTACAGCTTCATCACCTCTTGCTGGCGGCGCTGTGGATCGGCTTTGAACCGCTCCTGGATCTCTTTCATCGGCTCCGACAGCTTTTTCATCTTGGCCATCGACTTGTAGCTCTGATTGTAGAGCGGGATAAGCGGCGCGCGCACAATCACGGTGAGCGCCAGAATGGCCCAGCCAAACGACCCGATCTGGGTCTTGAGCCAGTTCAGCAGCGCGAAGAATGGCCGCGTGATATAATAGAGAATGTTGCCCCAATCGATCGAGTCATCAAAGCGTGGGACGCCGTCGGCTTTATAGCCGCGGACGACATTATATTCCTTGGCGCCGGCGAAAACCTGATTGGTGATGGTCACCGATTGCCCAGTAGCCACTTGCACATCTTGCGCGTCAACGACCAGTTCGAGCAGGTTTTCCTTTTGCTGGACGCGTGCCCGCCAGGTACGGCCCTGTTCCGGGATCAGCGCGGCCATCCAGTACATATCGGTGAGACCGATCCAGCCGCCTTCTTCGGCCGCTCTGAAGCCGGTTTGGTCTGCGTCCTTGATGCCCTTATTCTTGAACAGGTTCTTATAGTTGCGCATGGTCAGGCTATTATCGAAAATGCCGATCAGGCCCTGATGCGCCAGCCCCATCTTCCGGGAGGAGCCGGGATCGGTTTCTTCGAGAAAGTCTTTCCAGGCACCATAACGACGCACATAGCCGTTCGGACTGAGCGTGAAGTCGCGCGCAGAATTATTGGTGATCGTGTCCTGGAAGGTGAACATGTAGTTTTCATCGATCGAGATCACGCGCTGCAGCGCGATGCCCCCGCGCTCGAAATTCAGCGTGACCGTTTCACCATTATCGATGGCATCGGTTGATGCCGCCCAGCTGTCTTCAGGCCGCAAGACCTGGAAATAGGTCGGGTTCTGGGGATCGGCATCGTTCAGGACACTCCAGTTCCAGGTCGCCGAATAGCCGCTGGTCTTGCCTTCCAGCGTTGTACGCGGGCGCAGTAGGCGCAATTCTTCCTCGCGCGCGACCGTCTTGTAGTGATCTTTCAGGTTGAGATCATCAATCTCGGAAGACTTGAGCAGGATCGAGCCGTCGACGCGGTTCATGTCGAATGTGATCCGGTCGGTGCCGTCGAGGGCCGCTTCAATCGATTCCGGAACCGCAGGGGCGGCTTCCACAACCACATCTGGGCTCGGTGTGGTCGAGTCGACCGTATCCGTAATTCCGACTTCTGCGGCCGCGGCTTCGCGTTCGGCTGCAGCGCGTTTGGCGGCGGGGTCGAGCACGAAGGCCTGATAGCCAAACACAAAGACAATCATCAGCGCCATGGCGATGATAAA
>SPJK01077989.1_pt1 | contig 24563 bp, 10 predicted proteins | sample 3741771 | NCBI WGS metagenome assembly SPJK01 (sample SAMN10925997, study PRJNA522277) | cold seep metagenome | isolation source: Elba SIP-enriched marine methane seep metagenome, extraction at timepoint T2 | place: Italy: coast of Elba, Mediterranean Sea
ACTGTGGACGCCCGATCAGGCACCAATAAAGTGTAGAGAAAATCTTCCTTCCTGTTTAAGGATTGGTCACCAGCCTGGAAGCTAATAATCACCTCATTCTTACCTACTTTAAGGGCCTTATTTGGCACAATGAGATGATCATGCTCATAGCGAAAAGAGCAAGGTGCTCCATTGGCTTCCACCGAATGAATGTGGTTTTCGCCGGCGGTAAAGTCCAACTGAAGATCATGAGTAGCCTCTTCCAAAGAAAACTGCAGGATCAAGGAGGCATCAATCGCCTGCTCCCTTGCTTGTGGAATCCTAAATTTCAGGGCGTAATGGATATCAGATAGCTGCTCCGCTCTATACTGTGCCAGTTCAGCACTGATCCCGGGTTCTATCTTGGCGGAGGAGGTTGCATCCTTCTCACAGGCTAATAAATACAGGCAAGCTATCAAGCTGACCCACAGCAGTAATCGCATAGAGGAGAAATTTATTCAGAGGCAGGTTTAGTCGGCCATCTCATCTTCCGGCTCGCCATACTCATCTACTAAAGCTTGAAATTCCGGCATAGTAGATAAGCGAGGATACGGGGGGTGCTCTAAATTGATACCGTCTGGATCCATCCCCAACTGAAAGGCCTTTTCTAAATAAAACCAGCAGCTATCCATTTGCCCGGTAAAGGCAAATGTCTCAGCCAGGGTCGAGTACGGATAACCCATGGTTGGTTCGAACGCAATGGCTTGTTGAACGGTTGCAAAGGCCGAATCATGTTGCTCCAGCATATTGAATGACATAGAGACCCGATTGTAGACATTTTGCCTCTCGTACCTATCGTGGTTTTCTAGATTCGCTCGTCGATAAAAACTGATCGTCTGGTCGTATTTGCCAAGGGCGTAACTTCCTCCCAGCGCAACACTGATCGCTCCGCGATGCGAAGGGTCCAGGTCAAAAGCCTGGCCTACGTAACCAATTGCCTGAAGCGTGTCTCCTCTAGCTACCGAAGCATAGGCTTTAGTGAGATAACTCAAGACCGATTCTCCGATTTCTTCTTCATATTCTTCAATCAATGCCAGCGCGCCCGGCATATCCTCCCGGTTAAACTTTGACTCCATCCAGTTCAGGCAGATCCCAGCACGGTCTTCTTCTGTCTTTGCTATAGCTAGCGCCTGGGCAAATACACTATCTGCTTCTTCGTGGTAGTCATTGCGATCAAGCAACCATGCCAGGCTATTGATTCGCCAACATTCATCAGGCACCAAGGCTGCCATTTTCCTCATCGACGCAATCGCTTCTTCACTTCGATTAACGTTCTCAAGAGCGTAAGACAATCGTAGCCAACCGAGTGAAAAATCCGGATTTAGTTCAGTTGCTTTCTCAAAGCGCGCCACTGCCTTCTCATCTTCTCCTCGGTTCTCCAAAATACTTCCCCAGGCTAAGTAGGCCCAATGTGCCTCTTCCGGGCGATTACGAATCATTTCACGCACCACATCGATGGCCTCATCATATCGTTCTTCATTATTACAAATTAGCGCTAAACGATAAGGGTCTGTGTTGCGAATTATCTGTTCACCGGCATGGCGAAAAAGGCGGTCAAGCGCTCCTGCTTCATCTCCTTCCTCCACAAATACCTGCATGGTCGAGGGGACGAAGCCACTCATGCGCAGCTTCATTTCATAGCGATCGCCCACTCTAGTAATCCCACCACGGATAGTCTTATTTTCCTTGCCGAGGATCGCTCTCAATTGATAAGCTAATGAACGCAAGGACAATCCAACACCAAGTACATCCAGGTTCAAGTCTTCCTGAATACCTTGCAATTCCAGTGAATCCTCTTTGATCGATCCGGCCAGTTCTTTCAGCAGCACTACCTCATCATGAATACGGAGCGCCACAACTTGTCCGCTGTAGCCACTCTCATTCAGCGCTTTCGGTACGCTGAATTGATCAAGAACGTAGCCGTGATCTTCAAACAGGCGCACGACAAATACGATAAAGAAGATGACGAGCGCTAAGGTTCCCAAACGCAAAATCAAGCCGACGAAATGCTCAACCCCTTCTGAGAGGCCTTTCAACCGTAACTTTCGCGGCAATGGTACCTTACGCAGAAGGCGACTAATTCGTTGACCTAAATTGGATAGCCAGCTGAACGGCTTTCTTTGAAACAGCGCTTGGATACGGGACCAACGAGAGATCGGTTTGTTCAACGCGAGTTGTTTAGTGGAGAAAGTGTTTCCGAAAATTAGCTATAAATCAACAATACCCCAAAACTAAAAAGCAGATCTTTCCTTACATTAGAGCCTGCCACACCTAATCTATGAGCATTTCACTTTCTATTACATGCTCTAATCAACACCCATATTATATGAATAGGTCATTTCACTTTTTACTCAGTGCACTCTTCCTGTGCACGCTTACTTTTTTATCTGCTCAGGAGGAGGATAGCTCCCCACTTAATGCGGGCAATTTTGCCGGCATGGAATTCCGTAGCATTGGCCCAGCCTTTGCATCTGGTCGGATAGCAGATATTGCCATTCATCCTGACGATGAGAATACTTGGTACGTAGCCGTCGGCTCTGGCGGCGTTTGGAAAACCAGCAATGCTGGCACTACCTGGATGCCCCTCTTTGACGGTCAGGCTGTTTACTCGATTGGTTGCATTACCATCGACCCCAACAACCCTAGTACAATCTGGGTGGGGACCGGTGAAAATGTCGGCGGCCGTCACGTCAGTTTTGGCGATGGCATCTACCGCAGCAGCGATGGCGGTAAGAGCTGGACCAATATGGGACTTACTGAGACGCAGCACATCTCGAAGATCATCGTGCACCCGGATAACTCTGATATCCTGTGGGTAGCTGCTCAAGGGCCACTTTGGAATGAAGGCGACGAACGCGGCTTGTACAAGTCGACTGACGGCGGTGAAACCTGGGCTAAGACCCTCGGCGATGAGGAGTGGACTGGCGTCACCGACATTGCTATCGACCCCCGAGATCCGGACAGATTGTATGCAGCAACCTGGCAACGACATCGTAATGTTGCCGCTTATATGGGCGGAGGCCCTGGTTCTGGCATACACCGCAGTACCGACGGAGGCGAAACCTGGGAAGAACTCAAAAGCGGCCTGCCTGGTTCTAACATGGGAAAGATCGGCTTAGCCATTTCACCACAGCAACCCGATGTCTTATATGCAGCCATTGAACTGGATCGACGCACTGGCGGTATTTATCGATCATCGGATCGTGGCTCCTCATGGAGTAAAATGTCAGATGCTGTATCTGGAGCGACAGGCCCACACTACTACCAAGAGCTTTATGCCTCACCGCATGCATTTGATCGCATTTACCTCGTAGACGTCCGCATTCAAGTATCCGATGATGGTGGACGCACCGTGCGGCGGCTTAGTGAGCAACACAAGCACTCCGACAATCATGCCATTGCTTTTAAAATGGACGATCCGGACTACCTGATGATTGGCACCGATGGTGGGATCTACGAAAGTTTTGACTTAGCGCAGACCTGGCGATTCATCGACAACCTGCCGATCACCCAATATTACAAAGTAGCCGTCGACGATGCCGAACCATTCTATAATGTCTATGGAGGCACCCAGGATGTGAATACCCACGGCGGCCCATCTCGTACCGATAATGTACATGGCATTACCAATGGCGATTGGTTCATCACCTTGTTTGGCGATGGGCATCAACCCGCTACCGAACCTGGCAACCCAGATATCATGTACAGTGAATGGCAACAGGGGAACCTGTGCCGCATTGATCGGACCACTGGTGAGATCGTTTACATCCAACCACAGCCCGCTGCTGGTGAAGACTACGAGCGTTTCAATTGGGATGCACCAATTTTGGTCAGCCCGCATGAACCCACACGCTTGTATTTTGCCTCTCAACGCGTTTGGCGCTCCGATAATCGCGGCGACTCCTGGACCGCCATCTCGGGCGACCTGACCCGTGATGAAGAACGGGTAAGCTTGCCGATCATGGGGCAGACCTGGAGTTGGGACGCTCCCTGGGATGTACTGGCGATGTCTAACTACAATACGATTACTTCCCTGGCTGAGTCGCCGATGCAAGATGGTCTCATCTATGCTGGCACCGACGATGGCCTTCTACAGGTCACCGAGAATGGTGGGGCCGATTGGCGCGAAGTTGAAGTAGGAAGTTTTCCTGATGTCCCTAGTACTGCTTTTGTCAACGACATCAAGGCAGATCTACATGATGCTAACACCGTATATGTTGCGCTTGACAATCACAAGTATGGCGACCTCAGTCCCTACCTGGTCAAGAGTACTGACCGCGGCCAAACATGGACTTCCATTAGCAGCACCTTGCCGGAAAAGACTTTGGTCTGGCGCATCGTACAAGATCATGTTCGCCCTGAATTACTCTTCCTGGCCACTGAGTTTGGTATTTTCTTCACCGTTGATGCTGGCGAAAACTGGGTACAAATGAAAGGCGGCCTGCCAACCATTTCGTTCCGTGATCTGGCGATCCAGCGGCGCGAAAATGACCTGATCGGTGCGTCCTTTGGGCGCAGTTTCTATATCCTGGATGATTATGCGCCATTGCGAGAAATTACCGAGGATCAGCTTGCTCAAGAAGCCACTCTTTTTGCCACACGCAAAGCCTGGTGGTATGTTCCCCGGCCAATCGTTGGCTTTGGTGGCAGAGGAAACCAGGGCGCTGCTTATTATGTGGCTGACAACCCGCCATTCGGAGCAGTCTTTACCTATTTCATGTCGGAAGGCTTGACGACCGATAAGCAAACCCGGCAGAAAGCAGAAGGCGAATTAACCGAAGAAGGAGAAGACATTCCGTTCCCGGGCTGGGATGCTCTGGAAGCTGAGCGTCGTCAAGAATCGCCAAGGATCTGGCTGACCGTTCGGGATGATAATGGCAATGTCGTTCGACGATTAAGTGGGGCAACCTCTCAGGGAATTCATCGTGTAGCCTGGGATTTATCTTACCCAAATAATAGTGCTATGTCGCTGAACGCTAGTGGTAATGCCAACGAACAAAGTGCGTTCTTGGTCGCCCCAGGAGAATTCACCGTACAGCTCAGCAAGGAAGTAGACGGTGAAATCACTACTCTATCTGACCCTATGCCATTTACCGTCGAGCGGATGCGTGAAGGAGCCCTCGCAGGTGCCGGGCCAGAAGCCACAGCCGCCTTCTGGAGAGAAACCGAAGATGTGTTCCGAGACATGTCGATTGTAGATGCCAGTCTGGAAAACGCCATGACTCGAATTGCCGCCATGAAGAATGCCTTGGCTCGGTCTACTTCAGAACCGGGAGATCTGGACACTCGATTGAACACAGCCCGAGGCCTTCTCCTAGACTTGGAGGAGCGACTCGATGGCAACCAAACCAAGCAAGAGATTGGGGAGAAGGTGAATCCGACCGTTGGCAGTCGCCTCGGAGCAGTATTTACCGGCGTATCGCGCTCGACCTACGGTCCAACTCCTAACTTGCGTCAAAGTCTGGATATCGCTAAAAACGACTTAGCCGCCATCAAACGAGAGCTGGCGACTATCGTCAATCGCGAGATACCTAGTCTTGAGCAAGCCCTGATGGATGCCGGTGCACCGTGGATACACGGGCAAGCCTTGCCAAGGGAATAGATTCGGTTGACAGTGGGCAGGGCGCCGCGCTGCGGCTTGCAGTAGGCAGTGGGCAGAAACACTACTGCCCACTGCCTACTGCCCACTGCTAACGGTTCTACTTCTCATAGATAAACGGTCCCGATAGACCTTCAATCATCAAAGTAAACCTTCCGGGTTCTGTTATCCACTCGTTACTTTGGCCGACGAAAGCCAGGTCTTCAACACTTAGTTGGAAGCTGACAGTTTGACTTTCACCAGGTTCCAGGTAGATCTTTTCGAATCCTCGCAATCTTCGCAGTGATGGCGTAATACTCGCTACCTCATCGCGCACGTACAATTGAACCACATCCTGCCCAGGTCGGTCTCCGGCATTCTTGACCGTAACCGATCCTAGAAGTGGTTGATCATCCGTTAGGCTACCACTGATCGATAGGTCCGAGTATTCGAATTCAGTATAGCTTAATCCAAAACCAAAGGGCCATTGTACTCGAAGCCCGTTTTGACTGAAGTCCGTATGTACCTGTTCAGTCCCTTTATAATCGTAAGTAAACAGCGAATTCGACCACTTCGGATAAGTATAGGGTAAGTGACCACTTGGATTTACCTCTCCACTTAGGATGTTGGCTAGGGCTACTGCTCCTTCATCGCCAGGATATGGGGCCATCAACACTGCATCGGCCATTGCTTCCATCTCTCGCACAATTCTAGGGCGTCCTTCTGCCAAAAGAAGAACGATAGGCTTACCGGTAGCGGCTAGGGCCGTAACTAGCTCCACCTGTACCGGCGGTAAGTCCATCTCATCAATACTTCCTACTATTTCAGTGTAAGACAATTCGCCTACGCACGCGATGATAACATCCACCTCAGCGGCAGCAGCTACTGCGGCGGGGATATCAATAGCTTCATCAACATTGGTGCCTGGACTATACACCACCTGATCGTCCCCCAGCTTTTCACGGATCGCCTTCACAATCGTCAATTTACCTGGGTTATCATAAGCAGAATCAGCCCCTTGCCAGGTACCAGTCCACCCACCATTGAGGCAACGCATATTATCTGCGTTCGGTCCGGTAACAAGGACCCTTTGTTCATCCGCCAAGGGCAGTAACTGATCTTCATTTTTCAGCAAAATAATACTCTCTTCGGCCGCTTGCTGCGCGATCATACGGTGCTCTTCTGTGGCAAACTTATCGAAATCAATTGCTGTCGGATAAGGGTTTTCAAATAAGCCCAGTTGTAATTTAAGCCGGAGGATACGTCCCACAGCCTCATCGATTCGACTCATCGGCACCTCGCCTTCTTCCACTAATTCACGGAGTAAGCGGGGGAATTCCAAGCTTAATGGAACCATCGCCATATCCATCCCCGCATTCACCGATAGCTTGATCGCTTCTTTTAAATCAGCAGCAACCCGGTGTCGAGTGACCAGTAATACCACATCCTCCCAATCGCTCACGACTAAGCCCTCAAACCCCATTTCTTCTCGCAGTATATCATTGAGCAACCAGCGGTTGGCATGAACAGGAATTCCGTTGACCTCACCGGAACAGATCATGACGGTTGCCGCTCCAGCAGCTATCGCATTTTGAAAGCCAGGAAAGTGGTACTCTCGCAATTGACGCTCTGGAATATAGGCGGGAGTGCGGTCTTTGCCAGTGCGAGGTGCACTATATCCTACATAATGCTTGAGGCAGGCAGCTATTCGATATGGATCACTTAAGTTATCCCCTTGGTAACCTTGCACCATGGCCTCTCCCATACGACTGGACAATAGAACATCTTCACCAAAGCCTTCCCAAATACGGGGCCAACGGGGATCACGGCCAATGTCCAGAACGGGGGAAAAAGTCCAGGGAATGTAGGAGGCACGTGTTTCATAGGCAGTGACCCTTGCTGTTTCCCGCGCTAGTTCGAGATTCCAAGTAGCTGCTAAACCTATTTGTTGTGGAAAGAGTGTTGCACCTTGGGTATAGTTCGTGCCATGCACCGCATCAATACCGTATAGCACAGGAATCCCGCCAGGTTTTTCCTTCGTTGCCATATCCTGGATGCGGGTAATGATTTCTCGCCAATGCTCCAAGGAATAGGCATGGCCACCGACGTTCAGAATCGAACCTACTCGGTAATCGATTAGCACCTCTCTCATTTTCCCTTCGTCGAGTGTATGCGGCTCTGCTAGGTTATAAGGTTCTCCAACTGAAATAACATCTATTGCCAGTTGGGTCATTTCCCCTACTTTATCTACCAATTCCATGCGACTCATAATCGAGTCGATCTGCTCATCGAGGCCCGGTGGTGCTTCATTTTGTGGTATATGGTAGGTTGGTCCTAATCCCAGAAGAATACATCCAGCTAATAGGAACAATAAGCCGAAGGGCTGCGAAGTCATAGCATTGGTGGTTTTGGTATGTCCACCAAAAATATGAGGTTCTCTGACAATACAAATACTTTGTGCCGTATTGATGCTTTTTCCTTCTTAGCGCCCAAGAAAGCTTCAAAGGCCAGGCGAAAGATTAACGACAAGCTTTTCGATCTCTCCTGACCGTTGGAAGATTTGGTTTGAGATTTGTTGTCCAAGATTCAATCCTGCTACCGTCTTCACTTGCCCACCATGGAAGTGTATGCTGATCTGTGGCTCCTTCGCCAGTTGATAACAGACAGGAACCTGACAATAGGTAAAGGCCAATGATCCGGCAGTCAGCGACAGTGAGTTCCGATTTCCATTAAGATCAAAATAGTGGAATTCGGCCTCCTCAGCAAGGAACTCATCCTTCTTAAGGAAGTTTGGCCTAAATCGGATTTCGCCCTGCGACACCTCAACCCCTAACTCTCCAAAACGAGCTAAGATATCTTCCTTTACCTGACCGGTCATACCCGGTTGTTGTGCACCGGCATGTGCTGGTGTATGCGAATACGGATCGGAAGGGAAAGCACCATAGTGATCCGGCGACTTATTGAACCCGATCCCATGTCGCACATCATAGTAGGCATCAATCAACGCCTGGATTACAGCAGGGGATTCGTCTGCTTCTATTGCAGCCTGGCCCACTTCCTGCGCTGCAAGCAACAGCTTCGAAACCATGTGCCAGTAAATAGATCCCAAGCCCTCATAAGCAAAGAAGGTTCCAGAGCGCCCCGTGAATGATTTGTGATCAAATAATTCCTCGAATAGATCAAGAATAGGCTGCCCATCTGAGTTGACCTCAGCAGCGTAACCATTCTGTGCTAATTCTTCTAAGATCGCCTCGACGTCCTTGGCATTATTGATCGTACCATTGAAATGAAATACTCCGGTCGCATCTTGCTCTACCAAACGGTGATCGCCGGCAGCGAGCAAGGCAGTTACTAAGGAAAGTTGCTGAACCGATTCTGGCGGCAAATTGTTTTTATCCGTAAACCGGGTAAGTTTTCGATCGGGGTAAAGGATATAGCTGTACTGATCTTCCCGGAATAGTGCACTTGCCCGTAAAGCCTTCAATACTTCGAGCGACTCCGTCGGCGACAAATAACCACTACTCAGCACAGCCACCTGTCCTTCCAGCATCTCATAGAGGTAATTGATAGCTACTCCTCCATCTTTCTCTACCGTCATTAAGTTATAGGCATGGTAGAGGCCATCCCTGCGGCGATTAGCCCGAATAGAGTGATCGATATACTGTAGTGATGTCTCAAAGAAACTCAGGAGGTCGGACAGTTGGATGGTGCTCTTTTCCGTCGAAAACCCACCTTGATAAACCGTTTGGCGGTATTGACTACCAGCTTGCCCAAGCTGATCTACGAGTTGGCGGCGCTGCTGGTTAGAAAAAGATCCACTCAAGAGGCCAAGGTGTTCATTTAGCGCGCTGGTGATCGCATCAAATAGCACCACTACTTCTTGTGAAATGGCAAATGATGACTGGCCAAGCTCGGCAAACAGTTTCCGGCAGAAATGCTGAAACCGCCGCATATAATAGAGTGTCACCATCGATACTCCATTGCCCACTAAGGCGTTATTCGCATCATTCCACTCCGGGCGTTGGGTGTTTAGCCAGATTCCCGCCTCTGGAATAAAATTGGAAAACTTAGCCAGCACCGAGACCAGAAGCTTCTCTGTCAACGACACCTGATAGACGCCTCCCTCCTTGTCATGCAAGAGTTTGCCATCCGTTCCAAGCCGCTCCACCTGGGTTTCGATGTAGGCTTCCAGATCATCGTCAAAATCAACGGTGTCGAAAGGATTTTTGAGCAATTCTTCGTACTCTTTAATGCGATAGGGCACATTAGCGTAGCTATACACCGGCTGCGTAAGCATTTTCGGCAACTGCTCCGGGTGATGGCGCAGCGAAACTTCCAGGAGCTTTTGTAGATAAATGATCTGATGATCGCCCCAATAGCCGATATAGGACCACGGGTCGTCTGGCTCAATGGTCTCCCAATCAATACCATCCCTGGTAATCCGATAGGGGTTGTAGCCATCCGCCGTTGAGGCATTCGCAAATTTGGCGATCATTCCTTCCACATAGGCTGGATAGGAATAGGCTAAGGCTTCCCAGTTTTGAAATATATCACGCCAATTTCCCGCATAATACAAGCTTTGAGACCCATCCTCAGCCTTGAGTTCTATCGAGAATTTATTCCAAGGTCGGCTAGGGTCGCCATGTCGGCGGCTAAAGGTCAGCGGTAGGTACTCATAGAGTAAACGTAATAGACTAGCCGCTTTTCCCTGCAATGAAACTGCTTGTATTAATTCAAGATAATGGATCGACGCTGGTAGCTTGTCTAAATATTCCGCCCAGGTGGCGGCCACTGCATTATTTCGGGAATCAATAAAATTGATTAGATCTGTCTTATCGATTTGATAGTGGTCGACAAAGACCCCTCCGCGCATAATATTAAAGAGCACATTAGACAAGTGCCGACTGCTCATCGCCTGGTCACCACTGAGCTGCATACCATCGGCCATCGCCAACAAACGCGCGAGATTTTGTGTACCCTGCTCAATATCATTTTCCACTTCTTTACTCAGCTGATCGCTTTGCTCTAAAGCCCGACGCAATACGGCTACTTCTGAGGGGCCCTGGTTCACTTCTGCCACAATGATCCAATCACGTTGCGCATTGGCCGCAAGTGATAAGTTGCTCGCCACCAAATAGGCTCCACGCTCGGCTCTAACGTCTAACTCTTCTGTGACGGCACCTCCTGCTCTAAAGGTGGCCAATTGACGACTACAAAGCAGGTGAGTAGGTTCATCAAGTCCTGCTGACCATACCGTATTACATTTTAAGGCTTCGCTAGGCTCCGCCTTATCAACTATGATTGAACTTAGGGTAAACATCCCTAAGCCACTAGTTGCATCCAATTCATTCTTCTTGTAGGCATCAACGAGCGTACTGACCCTGTTTTGCATGGCTTGGGTCACTCCCCATGGCAGTACGTTCTGAATACCATCGAGCAATTCAACCTGGCAGGCCCCGCTCGCCTCATTTACGAGGCTGGCTTTACGTACCAATCCAAATTGTTCGCTGGAATACCAACCGTAGGAGAAGCGGAGGTCAAGATCCTTGTTGATCTCTTCGAAGATCAATTTGTTGCCCAGTTCACTCTTATAAAGATTGCGCTGGATCGCATACATACCCAGGTAACGATCGGAGAAGGGCTCCCACAACCATTTTTCATTGCCGCGCTGTACCCGGACGATCGTCTTGCTTCCGGTGATCTCCGGAGAATCCTGAATCTTGTCATCCGTGTAATAGGGAAACAAGGCTAACTCAGGGTTCTTACGCCCTGCAGAAAGGGCGCCATTGCTCGAAATAAACAACCAATGATCTGCACCACTTACAATGCTCATGAAAAAGTCGGGCATTGCCTGGTAGTTCTCGATCCGGTAGAATCGTTCTCCTTCACGGTCCACAAATGCGCCAACAATTTTTGTGGGCAGGTCTTTAACTTGGGTGCTTCCTATTCGCATCATACTTGCTCGTGATTACAGCGGTCAATGATATTCTTAGTATCTCTTGCCTGCAATGGTGCTTACTACGCGATTCAAAAAATACGTAGTAAGCACCTGAGGCAGTTTATTCTTCGCGAATGTAGAAAGGAATATTGGCATGTGCCGCATGATTTTGTCCATCCAGCACATAAACAAACAGGCGATAGGCACCGGGTTCGGCAGGAGCAGCAACAGTAACGCTACTTCCTTCGCCACTAACCAGACCTTCGATGCTTTGTGGAACAGACTCTAAGTCCCCTCCATGGCCTAAATCCGTTGATTCGGTCTTAATGTCCCAGCGGTAGACCAATTCGTCACCATCTGGGTCACTCGACATCACCTGCGCTGTATAGGACTCGCCCGGCTCCAGGTACACGTTTTCGTAAGCGGTCTTGTTATCCAGCACGAAGCTATCCAGGCTTGGGGTGCGGTTCTCGGGCCATTCTCCGTTCCAGAGGTAGTGCATAACATCTACTGATTCAGTCTCTTCCCCAGAATCCAGGAACATACCGTACCAAGTTGGCGTGCGCTCCTGTTTTTGTCCCCAGAGAAAGACATAGGAACCTACACACTGATCGGTATAGGGCTCAATCGCGGTCTGAAATCGTTCCAAATAAAGGTCTGCTTTCAGGCTACTCTGGTTTTCAATAGGAATATCCCACTCCGTTTTGGCAATTTCCCAGTGACCGGTAGCTCCCCATTCAGTAACCATGTAGGCCTTTTCCCAACCTGATTCCTCGATCTTACGCGGCAGGTTAACGATATCAGCATACATTTGAATACTAAGTAGGTCGATATCCGGTGTCCTTTCTTTAATATCGGCCACCAACTCTGGGCTGATACCCGCTAAAGTCGTCGTCGTCAGGTGATTCGGATCAACCTCATGAATGTATTCAGAAATCTGATTAACTGCATTCCAAACCTTGGGGTTAGTCGCATCTAAGTTGAGCTCATTACCGATTGCCCAGATAATAAGGGCAGGGTGATCTTTGTACAGCAGGACCTCTTCCTTGATGCGCTCGAATTGTTCTGCAACAACGGCCTCGTCGTCATAGTCAAAGCCATGCCTCTCACGCGCTACTTCAATCCCCATGGTTACGTACAAATCGTTCGCCTGTGCCCGATCGAGCACTTCCTTGCCCGAGGATTGGCCGTTATCGGTGCGCCAGGTCCGAAATGAATTGGCACCATGCGCAGCAAGCGATTCTACGTTCCCAAATTCAAGCCCTGCGCCATTGATCCAGAAAGCTTCGCCATCAACATATAATTGATACTTACCTTCCTCATTTTTGAGCTCCACCTTTACCGGCCCGTCTACATCCTCCTGCGGTTCTTTTGCTTCAGTAGCACAAGCCACGAGCAAGCTACAAAGGAACAAAGCAAGAAGCTTGTCCAATGTCAATTGATAATTCTTCATAACGCTTAAGTATTGTTTTACTTGACCAAAATCGCTTCTAATTCCTCTAAGGACTTTCCTTTTGTCTCCGGTACAACCCAGAGAATAAAGACCAATCCAATAGCACCAAAAATGCCATAGATCAGGAAGGTGGTCGCACTACCAAGTGTAGACAGCTCCCACGGAAAGACTAACTGAACCAAGAAACTAACCGCCGAATTAATCAACCCGACAAAGGAGATGGCCAAACCGCGAATCTTGTTCGGGAACAACTCGGAGAACAATACCCACATTACTGGCCCAATGGACACTGCGAAGGACGCGACAAAACCCAAAATTCCGATCAAAACCAGCATCGGGTTCATCGTAATAGCTCCAGTGATTAATTCTGACTCGTAGGTGCCAGCACTATCTCCAAGGGCCGTTTGGATGGCCGCCTTATACTCGAGGTCACTACCGTAAGTCTGGCCAACTAAGCTAGCTACTGCCTCACGGTCAATATCAGCCGGAAGGCTTACTATCGCCTCCTGTGTCAAGGTATAAGTAGCTGAACTGAAGCTATACGACAGGATGAACATACAGATAGCAATTCCCGCCATACCAACTACCAAAAGAGGTTTGCGACCTAATTTATCAATTAAGCTGATTGCTATGATCGTAAAGACCAAATTGATTATCCCAACATAAATAGCTTGAGAGAAGGATGCGTCGGTTCCGATGCCCGATTGTTCGAAGATCATTGGTGCATAGAAGAACACCGAATTGATACCGGTAATCTGTTGTAACACGCCGATGACAATACCGATCGTCAGCACCAGTTTCATTGATTTCTGGAACAACTCGCGGAATGGGGTTTTCTCTTCTTCGGGAGTTTCCATTGCCGCCTTGATCTTATCTAATTCTGCTTGTGCTTTCTCGGGGCGCGCGGCTCGCTTCATCACTTCCAAGGCTTCGTCGAATTCGCCTTTCATAACTAGCCAGCGCGGACTACGAGGCACAAAGAACAACCCACCGAAATACAAAATCGCCGGCAAGGTTTCCAAACCTAGCATCCACCGCCAGTTCCATTCATTGAATCTTAGGTTTTGTGCCCAGCTAGCATCCGACTTGCCTAATTGCAAGATGAGGTAGTTGGTAAAGAAGGCTACCGAAATACCCAGTACAATGTTGAGCTGATTGAAGGAAACCATTCGACCGCGCATATCCGGTGGGGCAATTTCAGCGATGTACATAGGAGCAATAATCAATGAAGCACCAACACCAATACCACCGATCATCCGTGCGATAACCAATGCTAAAAACGAAGGGGCTAATGCAGAGCCTATTGCCGATATGGCATAAAGGATAGCTGCATACTTTAGCACACGCCGCCTACCAATCCGATCACTCAACGGCCCTGCCACCAACATCGCCAACGTGGCTGTTAATGTCAGTGAGCTAACCGACCAGCCCAATTCCAGCTTCGTCAGATTAAATTCTGGTTCAATGAATTTCACTACCCCTGATATCACAGAGGCATCGAAGCCCATCAGGAATACGCCCAGGGCGACGATGAGCGCTACTAGTACGAGAAATTGTCTGTTTGGCATAATACGAGTATCTGGCAAGCGTGTGGGCTTGCTGCGTTTGGAAAGATGCCTAAGACCATCATACGATGGTCTTAGGCACTATGACTTTCTCAGAGAAAGAGGTAATTCTATGCTTCAGAGCTTGGATTAGCCCTTGATCAATTTTGCTACACCTTCGCGCTCACCAATCTTCACTTTGATGAAGTAAGTGCCAGCAGGAAGCGTGGACACATCGATGCGGCGCTGATTGTCGCTCATGCGCTCGGAGTATACTCGCTGTCCGTTAAGGTCAAAGATAGAAACAGCTTCCACTTGTTCTTCAGCAGAAATAACTACGAAGTCGCGAGCAGGGTTCGGGAAGTAAGTTACGTTCAATTCTCTTACATCCACCACGTTGACACTACCAGGGAAACGAATGTCATCAAATAGCATAGTGAAATCTGGGCCACCATCACCAACAACGCCTAGATCGTAGATGATCGTAATACCAGTGTAGGTGCCGCCTGTATCACCAGAAAAGTCATAAACCAAGTTCTCCCATTGGTCAGCTACTGAGGTACTCAAGCTCCGTTCTACCGGCGCAGGGCCTTCCAGCTTCAAGAGTACAGGAGCACCAACGCGATTGGCAAAGACCTTCATTTCGATCTCCGTATTGCCACCAAAATCAATTGCGCCAGACAAGGCCAAGGTGCTGCCACCAAAAACTTCGCCTTCAAACTTCACCATTTGGGTAACCGTGTTACTAATATTGCCGTCATCCTGCTGAGGGTTAGCAATAACCGTAGCAACGCCGCCAGCAAAGTCAGACCAGTTGTAGGTGAATTCGGTGGATTCGAAGTCAACAGGCAATTGGACGCCTGGTGTCATATCTGTCGTCAGGTCGATATCATCAAAGTACATCGTGAAATCCGGACTGCCGTCACCTACAACACCCAGGTCATAGATGATCGTAATGCCCGTATAAGTACCGCCCGTGAGGCCGGCAAAATTGAATACCAGCTCTTCCCACTGACTGGCTACGGTCGTGCTCACGGCTACTTCCACTGGCACAGGGCCTTCTAACTTGAAGGTTACAGGTGCATCGACACGATTGGCCCAAACCTTCATCTTAATAGCATTGTTGCTACCAAAGTCGATGGGGCCACCCAGCGCTAGCGTACTACCGCCGAATACTTCACCTTCAAACTTCACCATCTGGGCAACTTTGCCACTGGTATTGATGCCGGAAGCATCTGGGTTGTCAATCACAGAACCTACACCACCACCAAAGTCGGACCAAGTATACATGAGTTCCGTGGATTCGAAATCGATCGGTAATTGAACACCGCCGGTCGTAGATACAGTAGTATAATCGATGTCGTCGAAGTACATCGTGAAATCAGGACCGCCATCACCAACAACACCCAGGTCGTAGATAATCGTAATACCCGAATAGGTGCCGCCGGTTAGGCCAGCAAAACTGAAGGTCAACTCTTCCCATTGGTTCGCCACAGTCGTGCTCACGGCTACTTCCGTGGGCGCTGGGCCTTCCAGCTTGAAGGTTATTGGTGCACCGACACGATTGGCCCAGACCTTCATCTTAATAGCGTTATTGTCGCCAAAGTCGAGTGCTCCACCAAGCGCAAGTGTACTACCACCGAATACTTCGCCTTCAAACTTCACCATTTGGCCAACTTTGCCGCTGGTATTGATACCGGAAGCATCAGGATTGTCGATTACTGAAGCCACCCCGCCACCGAAATCGGAGAAGGTGTAAGTCAATTCGGTTGACTCAAAGTCGACAGGAAGTTCCACACCACCTGTCACAGTTGTGAACTCAATATCGTCGAGATAAACGGTAAAATCTGCTCCACCATCACCAACAACACCCAAGTCGTAGATAATCGTGATTGCCGTGAATTCAAAGCCAGTCAGGCCCGCGAAACTAAAGGTCAGCTCTTCCCATTGGTTCGCCACCGTTGTATTCATCGATACTTCCTGTGGAGTCGGGCCTTCAAATTTAAACAGTACGGGTGCGTCCACGCGATTGGCCCAGACTTTCATTTTGATGGCATTGTTGTCACCAAAGTCTACCGGCCCAGCCAATCCCAAGGTTGTTCCACCAAATACTTCGCCTTCAAATTTCACCACTTGTGCTACTTTCGAGCTGGTATTGATACCACTGGCATCAGGATTGTCGATCACCGAGCCGACGCCACCACCGAAGTCGCTCCAAGTGTAGGTCAACATATCCGACTCAAAATCGATCGGAATAGAGGGTGCTTGCGCAAAAGCAAAGCTGGCAAAGAACAAAAGGATGAAAAGTGTAGATACTTGTTTCATATGAGTTTATTAAGATAGATTGATGTGTGAAATGGTGATAGGCGGTTTCACTCAAATAATTTATTTCTGACGGTAGACACGTACGTAATCTACCTCCATAGTTTGCGGAAACTGGGTATTCGGCCCAGGGTTGCCGGGCAGGTTTCCACCAACAGCAACATTTAAAATCATGTAGAAGTCTTGGTCAAAAGGCCAAGTAGTCGGTAACAAAGTGGTCCGAGTATAAGGCCCACTGTACAGTATATCATCAACAAAAAAATTGATACAATCCTCTGTCCAAACGACTGAGAAGGTGTGGAAGTCATCATGAAAACTACCTGCTTCCAGGCGGTATTCTTCACCTATGAAGCGCCAAAAATCATGGCCATAATGAATTGTCCCTAGTACTTTTTGCGGATCGTTACCCAAGTATTCCATGATGTCAATCTCACCACTACGCGGCCAGCCGCCGTAGGCATTATCTACGGGCAGCATCCATATCGCCGGCCAAAGGCCTTGCCCTATCGGCATTCTTGCCCGTACATCTATACGACCATATTTGAAGCTGGCCTTGCCACGAGTAACCAAGCGGGCAGAGGTGTATTGAAATTGCCCTTGAAAGAGCGGAGACTCTTTAATTGCCGTAATGGATAGCTTGCCATCTTGAACGGAAGCATTTTCTGGCCGATCCGTATAATATTCCAATTCGTTATTTCCCCATCCACACAGGTTGATCTGACAACCATCGGCTAAGTCATAACCCCATTTAGATTCATCAACGGCTGTACCGTCAAATTCATCTGACCACACAAGTTCATAATCGTTTTCGAGGTTAGTGGGGAAATCACAGCCTCCAAGATCTGCAGGCTTATCACATGAGGTAAATAATCCAAAAGTGGACACTGTCAGCGTTAGGAGTAAAATTCTGAATAGCATCTGATTACGGATTTCTATTTGGCAAAATAGCTTCGATACAAAATTAAGCACAACTAGCCGACCAAAGGTTACATCTTGGTTACATCTCAGCCTGATATTGCAGTGTTTTACCACATCATTACTACATCATTTTGAAAAGATTCTGCACGATTCACTCAACATTATTCTCAGAATCCCCTTGTATCTTTAATGAATTAGCAGATATTACGTTCAACATCACCTTGAGTCGACTTTCTCATTAACCTGAGTCACGTTAAGATGAATACATCACCCTACTTGTTTCTTCTTGTTGTTTCCTTGCTACTTTGTTGTAGTCCTGGTAAACTGCATGGACAGGGAAAAATATTAGGTGTCCCTGAGATCGTTAATTTTTCCAAGACAACATACAATGCAGGCACCCAGAATTGGTGCGTCCTGCAGGATGAAAGTGGCATCCTCTTAGTAGGCAACAACAAGGGGATACTGGAATTCGATGGTTCCAACTGGCGTCTATTTGAACTACCAAATCGCACAATTGTTCGATCGCTAGCCAGTTCTCTTGACGGGAAGGTATATGTAGGGGCACAGGATGAACTTGGTTATTTGGCAGTCGACGGTAGTGGTCAATTGGGCTACGAATCACTTGCCGATAAACTCCAGCCCGAGGATCGAAGCTTCGAAGATGTCTGGAAAATATTCGCGGAGGAAGATCGAGTCTATTTCGGATCGAAGAAGGCATTGTTTCTCTACGAGGATGAGGCATTTCAAATTATCCGACCTAGCGGGCGCTTTGAGAATTTTTTCCTGGTCAATGATCAATTGTTTGCACAGGACACCGACCATGGCCTCATGCGATGGCAAGACGAACAGTTCGTGCCGATCACCAATGGAGAACGGTTTCGCGCCGGGCGCAGGATCGCCGCCTTATTTCCTTTTCGTGATCAGTTCCTCTTGATTTCCGACGTTGATGGTTTATTCTTCCTCAATGAAGATGGGCTTCAAGCTTGGGAAACGCCGAGTTCATCATTCCTTCGCGACAATTCAGCGTATTGCGCTACTTCATTGCCAAACGGCGACATCGCGATCGGAACCGCTCATAATGGATTGCTTGTCATCGACTCCCTCGGGCATCCCAAATCGCATATCAACAAAGATTCGGGCCTCCAGAACAACACTATCCTATCGATCGTTTCCGATCAGCAGGGGAATTTCTGGCTGGGCTTGGATAATGGTATTGATTACGTAAAGGTCAGCTCTCCACTCACCCAGATCCGATCAGAATCTGGTATTGAAGGAACGGGCTATAGTTCTTTGGTCTTTGGTGATCGTCTGTACCTGGCCACTAATCAGAGCCTGTTCTATCAGGCGTGGCCGCTGGAAAACAATGGCTTACAGGCCAACACCTTCACCAAGCTGGATCGCGTACGCGGACAAGTTTGGGGGATCCAGGAACTCGATGGTCGGTTAATTGCCAATATGCACGAGGGGGCGTTCATCATTGAGAATGACCAGATTCGGCCAATTTCAGCGGTGCAAGGTTCCTGGAAATTCATCCCTTTACAAGGGTATCCAAACCATAGCATCCAAGGCGCCTATACAGGACTTTACCTTTATCAGCGGGACGCTGCCGGTGAGTGGGCACTTAGTCACAAACTGGATGGCTTTGATGAATCTGCACGAATTGTGGAGCAAGATCAAACTGGGCATATTTGGGTATCGCACGCCTACAAAGGACTATACAAGATCGACCTTTCCTCCGACTTGAGTTCTTGCACCGTCCAGTTCTACGACGCCGATGACGGTCTGCCTAGTAACATTAATATCTCGGCGGAGAAAATCCAGGAGGAAGTGGTTTTTTCCACACCAGAAGGAGTCTATCGTTACGATGAGGAAAGTGATCGCTTCATCCCCTACGATAACTTCAATACGCTCTTAGCGAATAACCTCGCCTTGCATCGTTTACTCGAAGATCAAACCGGGAGGATCTGGTTTTCTGCTGGTCACACATTTGGGTTCCTTGATATACAGGAACAAGGCTTTTTGCAAGATGTAAAGGTGGAAACTCAGTATTACAATCACATGCAGGAAGAATTGGTCGACGGGTTTGAACATATTCTTCACATCGATGACTATCATGTATTAATTGCCACGGAAAAGGGGTTTGTCAACTACGATCCGCATATTGGGAATGCCCGTGAATTGGCCTTTCCTGTATTAATCCGCGAAGTAAGCCTTTTGCCTCCAAATGACACCATTCTATACAGCGGTGGAATTCGTCTGGAAGAGCAAAATCGCGACCGAATCGAATTGCCAAACAGCATGAATTCGCTTCGTTTTTACTACTCCTCCCCTTTCTTCGAGCACATCGGTCAGATCGAGTACCGCTATCGGCTGCCAGGCTACCAAGACGAATGGTCGGATTGGTCGAACCGCACTGAAAAAGAATTTACTAACCTACCTCATGGCACCTACATATTTGAAGTAGAAGCAAGAAACACCTACGGTCAGATTAGTGCTGCCAATTCCTTCGAATTCACCATTAAGGCGCCGTGGTATGCCAGTGCAGCAGCGAAATTGATCTATTTCCTATTGGGCGGTTTTTTATTGGCCGGGTTGCTGTATTACAATTCGCGACATATTGCAAAAGAGAAAGCAAGCTTAGAGCGGCAACAAGCAGAAACCCTCGCACGGAAAGAAGCCATCTATCAGGAAGAACGAGAAAAATCGGAGGCGGAGATTATGCGATTGCGCAATGAGAACCTGCGGTCTGATGTGCAACATAAAAATGCGCAGCTTGCTTCAGCAACCATGCATTTGGTGCAAAAGAGTGAGATGATGCTCAAGCTCAAACAGGATTTAGACAAATTGATGCAAAGTGAGCTGGCATCAGATGATCGACGGAAGGTGCAACATCTCATCCATTCTATCGAGGAAGATATCCGACTGGATAATAACTGGGGGCAATTTGAAGCTTATTTCGATCAAGTGCATGAAAACTTCCTGCAAGGACTGCGTAAGGCCTTTCCCCAGTTGACGCCAAAAGACCAGAAGTTATGCGCTTATTTACGAATGAATTTGTCCACCAAGGAGATTGCCCCCTTGATGAACATATCCATTCGTGGGGTGGAGATCAGCCGGTATCGTTTACGCAAGAAGCTGAATTTAGACACCGAAACTAATCTCACCGACTATATTATGCGCTTGTAACGGGCTGCTTAGCTTTCCTCCCGCACAAAAAATGGCATATTCATGGTAGCTGCATTCCCGTTCCCATCGTAGATTACTAAGAACATACGATAAGCGCCTTCCTTTACCGGAGCGCGGAACCGCAACACGCCATTTTCATTCGACAGCACCCGGAAACTAACGGCGTCGGGGCGAGCTTCTGCATCACCACCCGATCGGATATCCGTACTTTCTGGCAGTAGCTCCCAGGCAAAATCAAGCTCATCATCATCAGGATCATAGGCAGAAACGTCAATCTGACAAATTGCGCCCGGTTCAGTAAACGGACTTTGATAACGCGTCAGTCCATTTAAGGTCACACTACTGATATGTGGGGAGCGGTTTTCAGGCCACTCTCCGGACCATTCGTATTCCAAAACATCCATGACTTCTGTTTCGGTGCCATCTTCCAGAAATACGCCATACCAGGTACCCGTGGTTTCTTGCTTATGCCCCCAAAGGAAAACGTAGGAGCCGATGCACATCTCCGGGTCATTGGCAATGCCCTTCGTGTAACGTAGTTGATAGGACTCCGCCTTCTCGCTACTCGTTTGTTCTACAGCAGCACCCCATTCAGTCTTTGGTACTTCCCAGTGACCATTTGGGCCCCATTCTGCTATGAAGTAAGGCCTATCCCAGCCATACATACGGAGTTCTTTTGAAATTCCCAGCAGGCCCGCGTAGGTATTGATACCATAGATATCGATATGAGGAGCGCGTTCTTGGATCAGCTGTACTTCAGCTACATCGAGGCCAGCTGTTACCGTAGTGGTTGGGTGATTGGGATCCTCTTCATGAATCATAGCAGCAATGTCGTTAATCGCATTCCACACCTTGAAATTATCGTAGAAGAGATCTGCTTCATTACCAACGCCCCACATCAACAGCGCTGGGTGATCTTTGAAGGCTCGGACCACTTGGCGGAACCCTTCCAATTGGCCGGTCACCGCTTTTTCGTCATCGTAGTCAAAGCCTTGTCTTTCCTGACCAACCCACAAGCCCATCAACACTGTCATTCCTCTTTCGTGAGCCGCATCCAGGATCTCCTGAGCACCGTCCGGGCTCCAGGTGCGAATTGAGTTTGCACCATAGGCTTGAGCACGATCCAAATAGTCGGTACCTCCTACACCATAAATATAGTAAGGCTCACCTCCGCGTAGCAATTGCCACCCGTCATCTGTCTGAACTACTTCCACTTTAATCGGGCCTTCTGTCTCTTGCCCTGGGAGCATGAAGCCTATTGCCAGCAATAGGATAGTCACAAAATATTTCATTGTCTATGGTCTATTTTTTTATGAAAATTTCACCATTATTGGAAATACATCCTAAAAATTAGGCAAAGCCCTAGTAATAGCCAAGAAAATTAGGGAATGATGTACTCAAGATGTAGACGAACACCCCCTGGATGTAAGCTTGATGTAGTTGTTTTTTTCGACTCTTCACTCTCGACCATTACATTTGTTTAAACACAACTCGTGTGCGTATGATCCATAGTTACCCACGAAGAAAAAATCGCCTGATCCCATTGATTCGACAACTTCGATTCAATCCGCGATCGGCCATTCTCACTATTTCTTCATTCGTATTATTCCTGATCCAGTGCAGTTCGTTGCACGGGCAAGCAACTTCAGATGCAGGGGTGCTCAACTCGGTAGAAGAACCGACTTTGGACCTCATCATGGACAAAACGCAAAACACCAATGTAAGTTTACTTCCGGTGTTGCCCGTTAGTCCATTGCCGCAACCCGCAGCGGTGCTTCCCATTGATCAAGATCAGGACTTAAAGAAAAAGCCGCAGCGTCTAACCGTGTTCGGCTATTACCGGCTTTTCCTGTATGGCAGGAATATCACGGAACCCTATCCGTTCCTAGCACCTTTTCAGCGTGCTTATGGAGTAGGAGATGGCTATCGGGAACCGATGCTGTCGATGAATGTGCTGGCGCGACCTAATGGTCGTACCGCATTTGGCACAGAGCTATTCTTCTTCACTCCTTATTTAGGAACCGGTACCGTAGATAATCTATTCTCGCTCAACCTCGGGTTGAATTTTTACGGCAACTTCCGTACAGAGGTCGGCAAATTTGGCGTTCGAGCCGGTGGTATTCATTGGTATGACCTAAGTCCGTTCACCATTGGTGTTTATCAAATCTTGGATCGCTTTAGCATCTTTGATCGCACGCCGTGGGAAGGGGTTACCAACACCACTAAGTATGAAAACTATTTCCAAAGCGGTGCGATTGATCCTGGCCTTGATCGTTGGAATAATCAGGCTTTCCAGGGATTGATCATCGACGGTGGTAATCTACCGGGCGACCTAAACTTCGATGTCTTCTGGGGCAAGATGCAGCCTAACGGCGGCCTTCCAAATGCTGAGAATATGCCTCAGAATACCATCCAAAACCCAGGCCAGGCTGGTAATGTCCCTACCTACCAAGGATTTGCGGGGACACAACGCACACTGGCTAGTTTTATCACAGGAGGTAAACTAGGGCGTGCCTTTAAGGGAGGTAGTCGTCTGCAATACAACATGATCTACAGCCAAACGGCACTGGATAGTATTGGAGATGAAAATTGGAACTACCAGGTCCACTCGCTGTCTTACAACTGGAATGTAGCTGATATCAACATTGCTGGTGAATTAGCAACCAGTAAGCTGGTTGCGCCTCAGATCGAAGAATCAAATTGGGGGCAAGCATTGATGGTTCGAGTGCAAGTTCCTAAGAAATACACTTTCCTTCCGATCGACTTACAATTGTACCAGATCGACAAAGACTTCTTCAATCAGAATGGAGAAATCAATACTGGTGCTAATCCTGAGTTCCAGCAACTCAATGCCGTCGACATCCCTGCAGGAGCAGGAGGCATAGGTGGAGGCTTAACCCAGGTCAACCAATTGCAACATAATCGGCGAGGGGTCAACCTCAATACTGGCATAGAAGTAGGAGCCGCAAAATTCAACTTTGGCTGGGGGCTTGCTGCCGAAATCGACACGCTGACAACCGAGCTTTCGTACGTACACCGTATTAATGGCCTGGCTTTGTCGCGCATCTACAACCCTTTCCCAGCAGATGCTGTTCGCGCCACCAATTTTGGCCCGTATGCCCGGCAGTTCTCCTTCTTCCGGGGTGCTTTCGAGCGGGTACAGACTACCGATGTAGACCCTGCTACCGCTGAAGCAACGACGCTGAAATATTACAATGCCGTCGACCTGCAGGCCAAGTTTAAAGTCGATATAGCCGACCGGCCGCTATATTTTTTCTATTTGGGCAATCTATTGTCTGCTTCTTCATCAGCAAAGGCATGGCCGGTGCTCAATGAAGAAAGCTATTTGTTTGTACAGTACCATGAGTTCGATCTCTACTACGAGATCCTCCCGCGTTTTGTCTTAACCGGCTACTTTGGTCTGGAACGTGCCCAGGGAGGGCGCTTCACCGAATGGGGTGAAACACAATTGCCCCGGGATCAAACCGGCATGGGCATTGGTGGTGGTTTTGACTGGACATTGAGCGAAGCCACTGGTTTGTACCTACGGTATCGACACATGGACTTTGAGGACCCAAATTTTGAATTAAATCGCTACCAAGGCGA
>SPJK01052649.1_pt1 | contig 24559 bp, 22 predicted proteins | sample 3741771 | NCBI WGS metagenome assembly SPJK01 (sample SAMN10925997, study PRJNA522277) | cold seep metagenome | isolation source: Elba SIP-enriched marine methane seep metagenome, extraction at timepoint T2 | place: Italy: coast of Elba, Mediterranean Sea
GTCTAACCAATCTAATACAGGCTGTTTAAATGAATTTAAGCCTTTGTATTCTGATAGGTCTGGATGCAAGCTGCGTAATACACGGTTTAAACGCTTAGCCCAACGAGGGTAAGTGGCTAAGTCAGCTAAACTAACCATGTAAGTGCGAATGCTAAAGGCAATGGCGTTGCTACGTGGCAGTCGAAATAAGGCTTGTAATTCTACGCGCAAAAATACCTTGTCACCTGCATTTTCAACCGTGGCAGATACATTGTCCGTTCCCCAAATGTCATAGGTTTCAGATGAGGTGTCTAATCTTGGGTTCACACACATGCGCCAATTTGTTCGACGAACAGGACTGCCATATTGCAGGTGCAGCAAATATTTTAAAGCGCGATCAAAAATACCCATTTCAGGCGCATGAGGAACAGGCGCATGCCACTCTTTAAATGACATGCCCGCATCAAATGCAATCGCCCAATCGGCTTGTCCAGTCACAATACCTAAGTCGGCATATAAATCATCATCCCGCTGATCCATAATCACCCAGTCACCTTGTACTTGTCGACTAATGTATTCAAAAGGTTCCATTGCTAATGTAGAGGTGTCACCGAAGACAAAAGTATCATCAATATTGAGCGGTTTATTAACCCAATGCCAATGATCCCCATTTTTAGTTAATTCAAATTCACAAGGGTAACTTTCTGATAATGATGTCATAATCAAATCGACCATATCCCATTGCGCATCCATCATATGTGGCAAAGCAATATAACGGGTGTGGTCTTCACTCAAAACCGTTGCACGTTCTTTGCATTCCGCAACATAATGCTCATCAACGTCTATCGGGTGCTCTAAGACAGAGCCTGGTTCACCAGGGGTGTGCGGCTCAATGTTGACGCTGTACATATACTCGTCCTCTTCGAACGGATATGGAAAGCGTTTAACTGATTCGGCCGAGTTTCTAAAACTAAAATCACCACGAAATGTCTCGTCATTGAACGTCATGCTCATCGCCTGCTCCTTACAAATTAATGACAACACGTGAACAGTTTGCACGTGATACACAAGGTAAAATTTTCTTAGCAGCAATGCGCTCTGCATCAGATAGATATACATCCTGGTGAACTAATTCACCATCACACTCCAAGACGGCAACCTCACACTGACCACAAGCACCACCTCGACAAAGGTAAGGTGCATCAACACCTGCTTCTTCTATTGCTTCGAGCATGCTTAACTCACTAGGTACGACCACTTCTTTTTGTGATTTTAATAAGCTGACTGTAAAAGGTGAGCCACTTGCTGGTGCTAAGAATTTCTCACTGTGAATAGCTGTTTTTGGCCAGCCCAATTGTTGCGCGGTTATCTCTAAACTATTGACCATTGGGCCTGGGCCACAAACATATACATGAGATCCTAATGGTTGCTGGCTGAGTGTTGCTGCCATATCTAAACGGCCTTTTACGTTTTCTGGATAGAAAAAAGCCTTATCACCACATAAGGCTTCTATTTCCTGCTTAAATGCGGCATGTTGTTCACTTCTATAGGCATAATGGAGCTCATAGTCATAACCCAATCGGTTTAAGTCAGTAATGTGAGACATGAATGGCGTAATGCCAATGCCGCCCGCAACTAAAATATGTTTTTTAGCTAAGCGGTGAATGGCAAATAAGTTGGTTGGCATCGAAATTTCTAAACGATCGCCTTCTTTGACGCTTTCATGCATAAATACAGAGCCGCCGCGTGAACTTTCTTGTTTGCGCACTGCAATTTGGTAACTACTGTTATCACTTGTTGGGCCCATGAGTGAGTAAGCATTGCGGTGAATGCGACCATTAATATTCATCGCGACAACAATATGGCTACCACCTGAGAAATAGGGCAATGAACTTCCGTCTTCAGGGAGCAAGATAAAGTGCTTAATCTGGTCAGCTACCTTTTTTATTTTACTGACTTTAACGTGTAATGTTGTCATGGATATATCTCTTGTGCTGGTGGAACAATACCAGGCGTTTCCCCATCGACCATAAAGCCCATATAAGCGCCCCAGTAACGCGAAAAATGGTCACGAACAAATAGATTTAAACCACACTTTTCACATTGATGAATATCGTGATGTACATTTTCATTAACGGTCTCACAATGGACACAAAATACACGCCTCGCTAATGAGCCGCAATGCTCTTTAAATACATTTCTATCATCAACGCCTGCATTAGCTAACACATTTATCACTGGCCAAATGAGGGCCTCTTCTCCAGCAACATAAAACTGTGTGCCCATATAACACTCGCTAAGCGCATCTGTCACTAAGTCTAGCAACGCGTCCATTGACTCGCTTGTTGTAATTGACTCGCCTGTCATTGTCATTACAATTTCAGCAAGCTTTTTACTTTCAGCATCTTCTGCCAAATAAAACAGTGTTGTTGGCTGTTTGGGAATCATTTGCTGGAATAATTTTAATAAGGCTTTGCCGCCAGGGCCACCAGCAATAACGAAATGGTGAGTGGCTTGCGCTTGCCATTCCAGTGTTCCGTAAATCGGCTTGGTTTTAATTGAGTATCCTTTTTCCATTGTTTAGTTAGTCCTGAAATTGATTTAGTTCTCAATCGAAGGGTGCGTGCGTAAGCGCATTGGATCGTAGAAAGGTGTTTTACTGATGTAAGCCGTTATCCCTTCATCGCCCACCAGCACTTGAGTGCCGATTGCGGTAAATTCAGGTTTAATATGAATCATTGCTAGTGATTGCATTAAATAACGGCTATAAGAAGAACTGGTGACGACGCCTACTTCAATAGCATCTATATAAATTTTACTGCCTACCGCTACTGCAATGTCCGTCATGCAAATCATACCTGCCTGTTTGACTCTCTCTTTACCTTGCAATGCTAGAACAGCTTCTTTGCCGATATAGTCTGCTTTTTTATCTAAATCGACACACCAATCCATATTGACCTCCCAAGGGGAGGTGTCGCCTTCAGGCATGTCAAATGGAAAGAACAATAAATTAGCTTCGACTCGGGTGATATCTAGAGAATCCCATGATGCTGGGATCACGCCATATGGCTGGCCTTTTTCTAAAATTGCATCCCAAATCACTTCTGCATCTTTGCCTGAGCAGTAGACTTCATAACCGCGTTCGCCAGAGTAGCCGCCTCGCGCTAGCTTTATATCAATGCCAAAGATGGTCGTATCAACATGTTTGAAATAGTCTAACTCTGATAGGTCAAAATCTAATTCAGGGTTCAACACATCAATAGACTTTGGGCCTTGTAATGACAATATATGAGCATCAAAATCTTGCGCTATTTCCACATTTTTGCCTTCAGCTAATAAAGCAAGTGTGCTTTGGGTTGCTCCGCTACCATGTGAGAGACGGTAATGATCTTTACTGTCGCATATAAGCATGATGTCATCGACTAAGGCGCCTGACTCATTGACCTCCGCAGCAAGCCGTGATGTACCTGGTTCTAATTTTGTTACATCAATTGTGACTAGTTTATCTAGAATAGTTAAGGCATCAGGCCCTGTTACATTCACAATATTTAAACCTGAAACATCATATAGACCAGCTTGGGTTCGTACCGCTACAACCTCATCATTTACATCTGTATCATAACGCCACGGTATGGCCATGCCATTCCAGGTTTCACCGTCCAAGTTTGAACCTAGCTCTTCATGGCGGCTATTGAGCGCTGAGTTCCTAGATATTGTTCGTTGTGTCATTGCATCTACTCCTCCTCTCACGATTCAGTTACAATCTTATAAGTTTCTCTATAGGAAATAATATTTCCTACAATGAATGCAATTTGTATGCCATATAAAAACATCTGGTTTGCTTAGCGTTTCCTTCTTATTGGCAGCGTAAATTAGGGTTTTCGTGCTCCAATTTGGAGCAGTTCTTACAATTTTGCACAAATTAAAAACATTTTCTAATTTGAAGTTATGGTTTGTATTGGTGACCGTAACGTTATTATTCTTGATAAAGGAGTCAGAATGAATTCAACATTATCTGCTTGGATATTTTTAATATCGGCAGGCTTGCTAGAAGTGGTCTGGGCTGCTGCTATGAAATATTCTGAAGGGTTTACGCGATTAACCCCTTCGATGGTTGCCGTCATCAGCGTAATGGCTAGCTTATATTTACTTTCACTTGCTATAAAAACTATTCCTCTAGGTGTAGCCTATGCAGTTTGGGTAGGGATTGGTGCGACTGTCGTTGCAGTTTATGGCATGATGTTTTTCCAAGAGCCTTCTAGTGGGCTTCACATCCTGTGTATCGGCTTAATTATTATTGGCGTCGTGGGTTTGAATATGCTATCGAACTAAGCGAAAAAGCTGTGCCTCAAACAAATCTCGATGAGAATGATCCGTTTGTTGTCATTGGTTGATGTGACACGAAGAAAGGCCGCTATTTGCGCTTGTAAAGCTATATGGTGATATGCTTATACAAACAAGCCTTTTTCTTTAATCGCTTTAGCCACGACTTCAGGCACTGATTCCTCCCACGTAGCACCGCCTTTGCGAATCTTGTCGTATACGTCTTGTGAGAAGATGTTGAGCACGTCTTCACGATAACCTTCTATCGCCAAGCTGCGGCGCTCGCCGACTAGAAAATCAAATAAGTACTTATGCGCGCCTTTAATCTCGTCGCTATCTAGAGTTGTCATGCTACCACCTGGATTTTTTGTTAGCTAGTGATTTCAATGCATGCGGTTTTGGTATGTTAAAATCCACTCAAGCTAGCCAGACAGTCGCCGCTTAGCAATAAGGGGAGGAAAGTCCGGGCTGCATAGAGCAGGATGGCGGCTAACAGCCGTCCGCCGTGAGGCGAGGAATAGGGCCACAGAGACGAGCGTATTCAGTTACGGTGAAACGCGGTAACCTCCATCCGCAGCAAGACCAAATAGGTTGGCAATGGCGTTGCTCGCGCTGCCAACGGGTAGGTTGCATGAATGCGTTAGCAATGGCGCATCTAGATGAATGACTGTCAGCCTTTGGCTACAGAACCCGGCTTATCGGCTAGCTTTTTCTTTCATGTTGTTTTTTTTGTAATTAATGACATTAAAATTGGGTGAATGCACGCCCATTTTCTATTAAAAAAAGCTTCAAATTCCCCACTTAAGAAATTCAATAACATACAAAACACTAGTGATATTTAACATTCACTAGCATTTGTAACCTATTGATTATTAATGCCTTTGTTTTTTTACAAAAATGCGCTAAGTCCTTGTCTTATAACGAAAAAAAGCTTGCTTTAAGCAGTTTTATGCTCTAAAGTTAGCAGAAGTGGGAAAAAGTGGTGTTTTGTGGGGAATGGTTAACAAGTTGCTAAGGGTGTTAACTGTTCCGCATAAAACCACTGCTCCTACTAAGGATTCTAACAAATAGGGCGGACAGTCAATAGTGTTTAAAGGTGCGGCAAGTTTAAATATGGATGCAAAGGGGCGTTTAGCGATTCCAGCTAAGCACCGTGACGCATTGCTTGCGCAGTCTGATGGCAGCATGGTGTTGACTGCGCATTCGCATCCCTGTTTGTTGTTGTACCCAGCGCCTGCTTGGGAGCCTATTCAGTCAAAAATCATGAGTTTGTCTAGCTTTGATAAAAAGTCAGCGGCCTTGCAACGTCGTTTGGTTGGTTATGCTGAGGATGTCAATGTAGATAATGCGGGGCGGATGTTGGTGTCACCTGTGTTGCGTGAATTGGCTGGTTTGGAAAAAGAGGTCATGCTGGTTGGGCAGGGCAGTCACTTTGAGCTGTGGAGCAAATCGGCTTGGCAAAAAGAATGTGAGAGCGCAGTAAATGCAGATGGCGAATTTGAGATGCCATCAGAACTGGAAGGCTTTTCGCTATGATGACGGGCGCCACTTCAGCGCCCACCACAGGAGCAGTGTCCCCAGAAGTTGCGCAATCAGCGCATATCACTGTTTTGTTGGGTGAGGCAGTTGATGCGTTAAATATTAAGCCTGATGGGACTTATATCGACTGCACTTTTGGGCGTGGTGGACATAGCCGTAAGGTGTTGGAGCAGCTAGGTGAAGGTGGTCGCTTGTTTGCTATCGACAGAGACTTGGCAGCTTATGCCACTGGACAAGCGATTTCGGATGCGCGGTTCCATATCGAGCATTTACATTTTTCAGAGTTAAATCAATTGGCTGAGCGTCATCAGCTGACAAAAGTAGATGGTATTTTGCTGGACTTAGGTATTTCATCGCCGCAGGTGGATGAGGGTGAACGCGGGTTCAGTTTTCGTTTAGATGGTCCTTTGGATATGCGAATGGATCAGACGAGTGGACAGACAGTGGCTGAATTACTGGCAACAATTTCGGAAAAAAAACTTGGAGAGGTAATAAAAGACTATGGTGAAGAACGGTTTGCTAAGCAGGTTGCAAGGGCGATTATTAAAGAGCGCACAGATGGGCGCACCATCACCACTACAGGGGAACTTGCCAAGATCGTGGCAAGTGCAATCCCCAAGGTCGAGCCGGGCAAGAACCCTGCAACGCGCACCTTTCAGGCTTTACGGATTTTCGCAAATCAGGAGCTTGAAGAGTTATCGCTAATTTTGCCGCAATGTTTAAATTTGTTGGCAGAAGGTGGTCGTTTGGTTGTGATTAGTTTTCACTCTTTAGAAGATCGTGTTGTAAAGCGCTTTATTAAAAGTGAGTCTGACCGCGACGATCTGCCGGCTAATTTCCCAGTGAGAGCGAAAGATTTGCCACAGGCGCGATTGGAGGCGATTGGCAAGGCGGTTAAGCCGAGCAAGGTGGAAGTAGAGGTGAATCCGCGAGCAAGAAGTGCTGTGATGCGCGTCGCTGAAAGGACGGCGACACAATGACGCGCATTGATTTGGCATTGTTCTTTGTGATTGTTGTAATGGGCTTAAGTATTGTGACGTCCCAGCATAAGGCGCGGAAATTGTATTCAGAGCTAGAGCGTTTGCAAACAGTCGCTGCAAACCATAAAACGGAATACGCGCAGTTGCAGATTGAGCAAAGCACTTGGGCAATGCATTCGCGTGTTGAAGAGATTGCGACCAATCGTTTGAAAATGAAGGTGCCAACATCAAAACAAGTGCAGGTCATCGTGTTAGGTGAAGGTGGTTGATCGTGGAATATAAACAGCAAAAACCGCAAGTGACAGGTTTGCCCGTATGGCGTAGGCGTTTGCTGTTGGTGGGTATTCTGTTTGGTTTCTTGGTGCTGGTTGTGCAAAGTGTTTATTTGCAAAGTACCAATAAAGACTTTTTGCAGAAAAAAGGTGGGGACCGCTATATCCGTACATTGGAGCTGCAAGCTGATCGCGGCAAGATTACCGATAGAAATGGCGAAATATTGGCAGGGAGTAGTCCTGTAGGTTCTGTTTGGATGAACCCCAAAGTGGTGAAAGCAAGTGTGCAGCAAAAACAGGCATTGGCTAAGTTGTTAAATATAAAGACGGCTACATTGGATAAAAAGATGCGCAATCAGAAGCGCGCCTTTGTTTACATTAAGAGACGTATTTCTCCAGATTTGGCGGCGCAAGTTAGCGCCTTGGATATTCCTGGCGTGTATTTGGAGCGTGAATATAAGCGATTTTATCCAGCAGGTAATGTAGCGTCGCATGTGGTTGGTTTTACAGGGATTGATGGCAATGGGCAAGAGGGTTTGGAGCTGGTTCGCAATGATGATTTGGCTGGTCAGGCTGGTCAGCGTCGTGTGATTAAAGACCGATCTGGACAAATTATTGAAGAGCTTGAGGTGATGCGTGCGCCAAGTAACGGCAGTGAACTGCAGCTGAGTATTGACCGTGGCATCCAGTATCTGACATTTAGAGAGTTGTCTAAAGCGGTTGATAAATATAAGGCGAAAGCGGCTTCTGCTGTGGTGCTTGATGCAAAAACGGGTGAAGTATTGGCGATGGTGAATTTGCCTACGTATAACCCCAATAACCCAACAAATATTCGAGGTAAAACGCGCAATCGTGCATTGACCGATATTTTTGAACCTGGCTCTACAATGAAGCCCATTACCGCGGCGGCGGCCTTGCAGTTTGGCGGATATGCGGCGACCACCAAAGTGAATACTGCGCCAGGCAGAATGAAGATTGGGCGCGCAACCATACATGACACACATGCTTATGATGAGCTGACGGTAGCCGAGGTGGTTAAAAAATCATCGAATGTAGGCTCAGCCAAGATTGCATTAGACCTTGATAAGCAGAAATTATGGAATGTGTTTCATCAATTAGGGTTTGGTGCAAAAACGCAAATCGGTTTTCCAGGTGAGGTGAGTGGCAAAGTGCGCGACTATAAAACATGGAAGCCGATTGAGCAGGCAACCATGTCGTATGGGCATGGCATCAGTGTCACGCTCTTGCAACTAGCAAGGGCTTATACCGTATTTGCGAATGAAGGTGAGCTAAAAGCAGTGTCGCTGACGAAGTTGGATAAGGCCCCTATGGGCGAGCGCGTATTTTCGGTGGATGTGGCCAATAGTGTTAAAGATATGCTGGAAATGGTGGTGCAAACAGGTGGTACTGGTACCAAAGCGCAAGTCGCCGGCTACCGCGTAGGCGGTAAAACTGGGACGGCACATAAGCTGGGGCCCAAAGGTTACGAGGAAAATAAGTATGTAGGGTCATTTGTGGGGTTAGCGCCAGTTTCCAATCCGCGCATCATCATGGCAGTGATGATTGATGAGCCAACCACAGGGCAGTATTACGGTGGCACGGTCGCAGCACCCGTATTTAGTGCTGTTGTGTCAGATGTGTTGCGTTTATTAAAAGTGCCACAAGATGCAGCGACAACCAATATGGTAAAGCCGGCCGTGTTGCCGCAACAAGCGCAGGAGATGGGCTAGTGGCTTACCGTATGCAAACAGACATGACAGGGATTACTGCGGATAGCCGTCAAGTAACGCCAGGCGCATTGTTTCTTGCCTACCCAGGGGAAAGTAATGATGGGCGCACGTATATTGCTGATGCGATTGACAAGGGTGCGCGTGCCGTGTGGTGGGAGCCAGAGGGCTTTGCTTGGCATGCTGATTGGGTGGTCGATAACACGCCTGTTGCGAACTTGAAGCAAGAGGCGGGGGTGATTGCTAGCCAGTTTTACGATGCGCCGTCAGAAAAGTTATGGATGCTGGGTGTGACGGGCACCAATGGAAAAACATCTGTCACACAGTGGTTGGCGCAATGTTTTGGCTATCTAGCCAGAAAGTCTGCAGTCATTGGTACGCTGGGTAATGGTTTGTTGGATGCGTTGACACCAACGGTGAATACAACGCCTGATGCATTATTGCTGCATCAATTGTTAGCTGATTATGTGCAGCAGGAGGTGGAAACGGTTGCGATGGAAGTGTCTTCACATGGCTTGAGTCAAGGGCGTGTAAACGGCGTGCACTTTGATGTGGCGGTGCTAACGAATTTGTCACGAGATCATCTTGATTATCATGGGAGCTATGAAAATTATGCCTTGGCGAAGAAGGCGCTGTTTCAGCAGGATGGCTTGAAGCATGCCGTGCTCAATCATGATGACGCATTTGGTGTTGTGCTGGCGAAAGAGTTGGCAGGCAGCCAGGTTGACGTCTTGACCTATGGGATTGATGGCGGCGATGTACGTGCAACTGATCTTCGGTTTGCGCATGGGGCTATTCAGTTTGTTGTGACAACACCTGCTGGTGAGGCTAATGTGCAATTGCGCTTGTTAGGGCGCTTTAATGTGTATAACGCACTGGCAGTGTTGTCTGTGTTGTTGGTCTCTGAGGTGCCACTTTCTGATGCGATAGCCGCTGTCACGCAGATTGAATCGCTTGATGGGCGGATGCAGCAATTTGGCGGTGGCGAGCAGCCTTTGGTTGTGGTTGATTATGCCCACACGCCAGATTCATTACAAAATGTGTTAACTGCGCTAAGAGAAGAAACGCAGCGCAAACTGATTTGTGTGTTTGGTTGTGGCGGCGACCGTGATCAAGGTAAGCGCGCCATGATGGGTGAGGTGGTCAGCACATTGGCAGATACGGTGGTCATCACGTCAGATAATCCACGGAGCGAACAACCTGAAGCGATTGTTGAGGATATTTTAACGGGCGTGCAAGGGACGTATACGGTTGAGCATCAACGAGCAAAAGCGATTGCTGATGCGATTGCAAATGCGCAATCAGGCGATGTGGTGTTGGTGGCTGGCAAAGGGCACGAAACATACCAAGAACGAGATGGCGTAAAGCATTATTTCAGCGATGTGGAACAAGTCGCGCAGGCGCTTAAACAGCGTCAAGGAGCAAGCGCATGATGTTGTTATCAGAGGTGGCGCAAGCATTGGATGCGCAGCATATTGGTGAGGATGTCAGTGTGTTGAGTGTTGGCACAGACAGTCGTCATATTGATGATGGGCAGCTCTTTGTTGCGATTAAAGGCGATCGATTTGATGGCAATGTTTATGCGGCAGAGGCGATTGAAAAAGGCGCGGCAGCCGCATTGGTTTCTGATGGAAATGCGCAGGCCAGCCCCGCTATATTGGTTGACGATACACGACTGGCATTAGGTGCGCTTGCACATCACTGGCGACAGAAATTTAGTGTGCCAGTGGTGGCGGTGACGGGTAGCAATGGTAAGACAACAGTCAAAGAAATGATTGCTGCTATTTTGAATGCCTCGGGTGCGCAAGTATTGGCGACGCAAGGCAACTTGAATAATGATATTGGCATGCCGCTGACCTTGTTGAATATGCGAGACGCGCATACCAGCGCAGTGATTGAGATGGGTATGAATCACTTGGGTGAAATTCGTTACTTAACACAGATAGCGGCGCCGCAAGTGGCGGTGGTGAGTAATGCGGGGACTGCGCATATTGGTGAGCTTGGTTCTCGTGAAGCGATTGCTGAGGCAAAGGGTGAGATATTTGAAGGCTTGGCAACAGATGGTATTGCGGTGATTAATGCTGATGATGACTTTGCTGCTTATTGGCAATCGCTCAATGCTGGTAGAGAGGTGATTGCTTTTGGTTTGCAACAAGATGCAGATGTTAGCGCTACCTATGAAGTGCAGCAGCAAACGATGCGTATTGAGTTGACTACGCCAACTGGTCAGGTTGCATTTAATTTGGATGCGCTGGGTGAACATAATGTGAGTAACGCATTGGCGGCCAGTGCTGTAGCTGTTGCGTTGGGCATTGCTAATGACAAGATTGCACAAGGTTTATCACAGTTCCGTACAGTTGCAGGGCGTTTGCAAGCTTACGCAGGACATCAAGATGCAGTGGTGATTGATGATACTTATAACGCGAACCCTGACTCAATGAAGGCGGCTATCGATGTGTTGATCAATCAGCAGCATGATAAAGAAATGGATACCGTTTTTGTGATGGGGGATATGGCAGAGCTAGGTGCGGATGCCGAAACCTTACACGCTGAGATCGGTGCTTATGCCAAGCAGCAAGGTGTCGCGCAGTTTTTGAGTTTAGGTGACTTAAGTCAAGCTGCGAGTCGGGCGTTTGGGCAAGGGCAGCATTTTGCATCGCTAGCTTCATTGATTGAGACAGTCAAAACAACGATGCATGCGGACACTTGTGTGTTGGTAAAAGGGTCGCGCTCAATGAGGATGGAGCGCGTGGTGGACGCGATTATAAAAGAGACAAAACAAGGGAGTGCACATTAATGTTACTAGAGCTAGCACGCTACTATTCGCAAGATATTAACGGTTTAAACGTATTTAACTACATTACATTGCGCGCGGTGATGGCAACGTTAACTGCATTGGTTATTTCGTTCATCGTTGGGCCAAAAATGATTAAGAAGCTGACGCAATATAAGGTCGGACAAGCCGTGCGTGATGATGGGCCACAAACACACTTAATTAAAGCGGGGACACCAACCATGGGCGGTGCGCTAATTTTGGTGGCGATTGCTTTGTCGACACTGTTGTGGGCAGATTTGCACAACCGTTTTATCTGGGTTGTGTTGGTGACAACCTTAGGCTTTGGCGCAATTGGCTGGGTCGATGATTACCGAAAAGTAGTACACCGCAACCCTAAAGGGCTTTCGGCTAAGGCGAAAATATTTTGGCAAAGTCTGATTGGTCTCGGGGTTGGCATATTCCTATATCAAACTGCGGCATCGCCAATAGAAACGACAGTTATTTTACCATTCTTTAAAGATGTGGCATTGCCATTGAGTTTTGGTGGCTTTTTGCTGCTGACTTATATGGTGGTGGTTGGCAGTAGTAATGCGGTGAATTTAACCGATGGGTTAGATGGTCTGGCAATTTTGCCGACAGTTATGGTGGGTAGTGCGCTGGGTATTTTTGCTTATGTGGCAGGTCACTTGTACTTCTCTCAATACTTGGGTGTGCCTTATGTGGCAGGTGCTGGTGAATTGATGGTGTTTTGTGCGGCGATGGCAGGTGCAGGACTCGGCTTCTTGTGGTTTAACGCTTATCCGGCAGAAGTGTTTATGGGGGATGTGGGCGCCTTGGCTTTGGGTGGTGCGCTAGGTGTGGTGGCAGTGATTGTACGGCAAGAAATTGTACTGTTTATTATGGGCGGCGTGTTTGTTGTCGAGACATGCTCAGTTGCGCTACAAGTGATGTATTTCAAATATACCAAAATCAAAACAGGGACAGGAAAACGTATCTTTTTAATGGCACCACTCCATCATCACTATGAACAAAAAGGATGGAAAGAAACGCAAGTGGTTGTGCGCTTTTGGATTATTACCATGATGTTGGTATTGGTAGGGCTTTCAGCGTTAAAAATCAGATGATAGAGACTTTGAAAAACAAACGGGTATTGGTGCTAGGGCTTGGTGACACAGGCCTGTCTGCATTGCGCTGGCTACATGCACAAGGTGCAGAGGTGGCTGTGGCTGATACGCGTGAAAATCCACCGAGCATTGCAATGGTCAAAGCAGAAATGCCTACCGTGGTGGTGCATTGTGGTGCATTTGATGCAGCGGTGCTAAAGGCGGCAGAGCTGCTGGTCGTGAGCCCTGGTGTTGCATTGGCTGAGCCTGCCATACAAGCAGCAATTGCAGCGGGTATTCCAGCGGTAGGTGATGTTGAGTTGTTTGCGCAGTATCGTCCAGATAGTGCCAAAGTGATTGCGATTACTGGCGCGAATGGCAAAACAACGGTAACGACACTGGTGGGTGAGATGTGTAAAGCGGCAGGCTTGAAAACCATTGTGGCAGGCAATATTGGGTTACCTGTGCTGGATGCATTAAAAATGGAAACGCCAGATGTTTATGTGTTGGAACTATCTAGCTTTCAGTTGGAAACAACCAATAGTCTGGTCGCAGATGCGGCGACAGTGTTGAATCTGACAGAAGACCATATGGATCGTTACGATGACTTGACCATGTATGCCGCGGCGAAGGCGCATATCTTCTATCAAGCAAAGCATCAGGTGCTGAATCGTGATGATGCTTGGAGCATGATTATGGAGCGCCCTAGTTTGCAGGTGAGTACCTTTGGTTTGGATTTTGACGCGCAAGGGTTTGGTATTGAGGATACTAATAATGAAATGTGGTTATGTGATGGTGCGCAGCATTTGATTAATGCTGCTGACTTGCCTATTGAAGGCGCACATAATGCGGCAAATGCATTAGCCGCGATTGCCCTGTGTCGAGCGATTGGCTTAGAGTATGCGCCGCTACTAAATGCACTCTACAACTTTAAAGGCTTGCCGCATCGCGTTGAGTGGGTTGCCGAAATTGAAGAGGTGGCCTACTACAACGACTCTAAAGGCACCAATGTCGGCGCGACTTGTGCAGCATTATCTGGCTTACCGCAAAAGCAGGTGTTGATTGCAGGCGGGGATGGTAAAGGACAGGATTTCTCACCATTGATAAACCCCGTGCGTGAATATGCGCGCGCCGTGGTGTTAATTGGACGTGATGCCGCGGTGATTGAACAAACATTGCTTGAAACCGATGTGCCTATGTATCACGCGCAAGATATGCAGGAGGCGGTTGTGATTGCCAAGCGTGTTGCACAATCAGGTGATGCTGTATTGCTATCACCAGCTTGTGCGAGCCTTGATATGTATAAAAACTATATAGATCGCGCAGAAGCGTTTGTGACGGCTGTGAAACAGCAAGAGGAGGTGTCATGCTCAGTGCAATGATGCAACCGCAACCGCAGCAACTGACCGCCAGTGAGCAGTATGACACTTCATTACTGTGGACAACGCTCATGCTGTTAGGTGTTGGTTTGGTGATGGTTTACTCCGCCTCTATTGCCATCGCAGAAGCCAATGAAGCCATTGGCAACAAAAGTACTTATTACCTAATACGGCAAGCGATGTTTATTTTGGTGAGTGTGGTTGCGGCTTATGTTGCATTTCAAATACCGATGGATGTGTGGCAAAAATTTGCGCCTTATCTATTTGTTGGCGCACTTGCACTACTGGTGCTGGTGTTAATTCCAGGCGTTGGTCGCAATATTAATGGTAGTCAACGTTGGCTGTCTTTGTTTGTTGTGAACTTACAGCCTTCCGAATTGATGAAGCTGTTTGCTGCCATGTATGTGGCAGATTATGCTGTGCGCAAATCGGCGCAAATGGATAGCATTGTAAAAGGCTTCTTGCCCATGGTTGCGGTGATGTTTCTTGTTGGCTTTTTATTATTAAGACAACCTGATTTTGGTGCATTGGCCGTGATTGCAACTATCTCAATTTCAATCTTATGGCTAGCGGGTATTAATGGTTGGATATTCTTTGGTTTAATCACCGCACTGCCAGCGGCGGTGTACTTTTTGATTGTCAGTTCACCTTACCGTTTGCAGCGCGTCATTGGGTTTATGGACCCTTGGGCCGATCCTTTTGGTAAAGGATATCAGTTGTCTCATGCTTTAATTGCATTTGGTCGAGGAGAATGGTTTGGTGTTGGGCTTGGTGGCAGTGTTGAAAAACTATTGTATTTACCAGAAGCACATACTGACTTTTTATTTGCAGTGATTGCTGAAGAGCTTGGCTTTGTTGGCGTGGTGACGATACTGGGTTTATTTGCTTGGTTGGTGTTAAGAGCATTTGGTATTGGTAAAGAAGCGGCGACAAACGAGCGTCACTTTTCTGCACTACTCGCGCAAGGCATCGGTGTATGGATTGGTGTGCAAGCCATTATTAATATTGGCGTCAATATGGGCTTGTTGCCAACAAAAGGCCTCACGCTACCGCTACTTTCATTTGGCGGTAGTGGCTTGTTGGCAAACTGCATTGCGATTGGCGTGTTATTACGTATCGATCATGAGAATCGCTTGATTCAGAAAGGCTTGCCTGTATGACAGAGCGAGCAACACTGATGGTGATGGCAGGCGGTACTGGTGGGCACGTGTACCCTGCGATTGCGGTAGCAGATCACTTGCAAGCGCGTGGTTGGGATGTTGTATGGCTTGCAACAGAAGGCGGTATGGAAAACCGTTTGATTGCAGATAAGCCTTATCAAAAAGCAATGATTACCATGCGCGGTGTGCGTGGTAAAGGCTTGCTTGGTTGGGTGTTGTTGCCACTTAAATTGCTATTGGCATTTAAACAAAGTGTGAGTGCATTGCGCAAACACCAACCAAATGTTGTGCTTGGTATGGGTGGGTTTGCGGCATTCCCAGGTGGCATGATGGCGAAACTGTTAGGCAAGCCATTAGTTATCCATGAGCAAAATTCTGTGGCAGGTCTAACCAACAAAGTGTTGAGCCATCTTGCCAATCAAGTGTTGGCAGCATTCCCCGCCGCATTTGGTGAAAAGGCATTATTAGTGGGCAACCCCGTGCGTGATGATATTACAACATTGCCCACGCCAGCCGTGCGTTATGCAGTGCAAAAAGGGCGGTTAAAAGTATTGGTTGTCGGTGGTAGTTTAGGGGCTGCGGCACTGAATGAAGTGTTGCCAAAAGCATTAGCAACACTACCAGAAGCACAGCGCCCAGAAGTAATACACCAAGCCGGTGAGAAACATATTGCGACATTGGAAGCTAACTACCAAGCCGCAGGCGTGCAAGCAGAAACCAAAGCTTATATCAACGATATGGCAAGCCAGTATGCATGGGCAGATATTGTCGTGTGCCGTGCGGGAGCGCTGACGATAGCTGAACTGGCGTGTGTGGGTGTGGCGAGTGTGTTGGTGCCATTTCCATTTGCAGTCGATGATCACCAAACAACGAACGCACAATATTTGAGTGAAAATGGTGCAGCGATACTGATACAGCAAACGGCTTTCAGTGTCGAAAAAGTGAGTGCGCTATTACAACAGTTAACGAGAGAGGGTTGCTTAAGCATGGCAGAAAATGCACGTGCGCTAGCGAAGCCAGAGGCCGCTAATGCGGTTGCCAAAGTATGTATGACATTGGCAGGAGTGAGTGAATGAAGCATAAGGTAAAAAATATTCATTTTGTTGGTATTGGTGGTATCGGGATGAGCGGTATTGCTGAGGTGCTGATTAATTTGGGCTTCCAAGTGAGTGGGTCGGACTTGGCGCGGAATGCGACGACCAAACGCTTAGAAAGCTTTGGGGCCAAGCTGTATCAAAGCCATGCAAAAGAAAACTTAGGTGAGGCAGATGTTGTCGTGGTATCGACTGCTGTCAGTGAAGATAATCCAGAAGTGTTGGCAGCGAGAGAGCAGGGCGTTCCTGTTGTGCCAAGAGCCTTAATGTTGGCAGAGCTGATGCGGTTTAAACAAGGTATTGCCGTAGCGGGTACCCATGGCAAAACAACCACAACGAGCTTAATTGCTAGCATATTGGCAGAAGCTAATATGGATCCAACCTTTGTGATTGGCGGTAAATTAGAGTCGGCAAGTACTAATGCGCGACTCGGAGCTGGTGAGCACATTGTGGTGGAAGCTGATGAGTCTGATGCTTCATTCTTGCACTTAAGTCCAATATTAGCCGTGGTGACGAATATTGATCATGACCATATGGAAACGTATGAGCACAGCTTCGATAAATTGAAAAATGCCTTTGTGGAATTTTTACAGCAATTGCCGTTCTGGGGCATGGCGGTGGTGTGTATTGATGATCACAATATTCGTGAAATTTTGCCGCGAGTCAGCAAGCCTGTTACGACTTATGGCCTCAGTGATGATGCCAAAATACGGGCGAGTGAAGTGCGGGCGGATAACGGCAAAATGCACTTCAAAGTAACGCGGATTAATGGTGAAACGACGCATTTGGATATCACGCTGAATTTGCCAGGTAAACATTATGTACTCAATGCACTGGCTGCGATTGCGATTGCGAGCGAGTTGAATGTGCCTGATGCAGCCATTGTAAAAGCGTTGGCAGAATTTAAAGGTGTCGGGCGTCGTTTTGAGCGGCATGGAGAGGTGTCAACAGGCAAAGGCGGCACTTTCACCTTGGTCGACGACTATGGGCATCACCCTGTTGAAATGCGTGCAGTCATTGCTGCAGCACGAGATGCCTTCCCTGGACGGCGATTGGTGTTGGCGTTCCAACCACATCGTTATACCCGCACACGCGACTGTTTTGAAGATTTTGTGCAGGTGATTTCTAGCACAGATGTCGCACTCCTGACTGAGGTGTATGCCGCGGGAGAAGCGCCGATTGTTGCGGCTGACACAAGAACATTGATTCGAGCGATTCGCGTCGTTGGGAATGTAGAGCCCATTTTTGTTGAGACAACAGATGCATTACCAGCAGCCATCATGAATATTGTGCAAGAGAATGATGTGGTGGTGGTGATGGGCGCTGGCAGTGTTGGGCAAGTGGCGATTAAAACGAAAGCGATTATGGCATGAGGCAGGCAACAGACGCTAAATTATTGGAGAACGAGCCATTGGCTCGTTATACCAGCTGGCGTGTTGGCGGTCAGGCTGATCGCGTCTATATCCCTGCGGATTTGCAAGATTTAACGACGTTTTTGGCAACAGTAGACAAAGACGAAGCAATACATTTTATTGGGCTCGGTAGTAATTTATTGGTGAGAGATGGCGGTGTGCGAGGCACGGTGATTGTGATGCACCAAGCACTCAGTACGATTAAAGTCGATGGCGATTATATTTATGCTGAGGCGGGTGTGACTTGTGGCAAGCTGGCCAAATTCAGTGCGAATCAGCATCAAACCAATGCAGAGTTTATGGCGGGCATTCCAGGCACTGTTGGTGGTGCGCTTGCGATGAATGCCGGGTGTTATGGCGGTGAGACTTGGGACATTGTGCATCAAGTGATGACGATTGATCAGCAGGGTAAAACACATTTGAGAGACGCGAGTGCATTTAAAACCGCATATCGCAGTGTCACGATGCCCGTTGCTGGGGAGTGGTTCGTTGCTGCTTGGTTTAGGTTAAGCGATGGGGATGCACAAGAGGCGACCAAAAAAATAAAAGCATTGCTGGCGACACGGTTGTCGAGTCAGCCGTTGAACTACCCAAGTGGCGGCTCAACTTTCCGTAATCCTGAAGGAGATTATGCGGCGCGATTAATAGAGGCTAGTGGCCTAAAAGGGTTTCAAATAGGCGGGGCGCAAGTGTCGACCAAACATGCCAACTTTATTGTGAATGTTGGTGATTGTCGTGCGCAGGATATCGAATCGCTGATTGAACACATGAAAAAAGAAGTGTTGGCGCAACAAGGTGTCGCATTACAGCAAGAGGTGAAAATCATTGGTGAACATGCTTAAACAAAATAAAGCGTTATTTGGGCGAGTCGCTGTGCTGCTTGGCGGAGAATCTGCTGAGCGTGAAATCTCTTTGAGCAGTGGCAAGGCAGTGTTGGACGCGTTGCTCAGTCAAGGTGTTGATGCGCATGCTTTTGACCCCTTACACCATGATGTTGCAGCGTTGGAAAATTATGACCGTGTGTTTATCGCGCTGCATGGTAAATATGGAGAAGATGGCACAGTACAACGTGAGTTGGATGCGATGGAAGTGCCTTATACCGGTAGTGGCGTGACTGCATCAGCGATTGGCATGGATAAATGGCAAACCAAACTGAAATGGGCAGAAGCCGGTGTGGTGACGCCAGCGTATGAGTTAGTCCATGCACAAAGTGATTTTGCTGCGATTGAGGCAAAACTCGGCTTCCCAATGTTTGTGAAACCTGCAAATGAAGGGTCGAGTATTGGGATTAGCAAAGTGAAGCAAGCGGGAGAGTTGGCAGCGGCTTATGCGTTGGCTGCAAAAGCAGATCCGCTGGTGATTGCCGAAGCCAGTGTGAGTGGTGGTGAGTACACCGTGGGGATATTAGGGCAGACAGCGTTGCCGATTGTACGCATTGTGCCTAAAACAGAATTTTATGATTACGAGGCGAAATACAATCGAGATGACACCGAGTATTTGTGCCCTTGTGGGTTAAGTGCCGCAGTGGAGGCCAAGATTCAACAAGAGGCATTAGATGCTTTCAACGCGTTGGGATGTCAAGGCTGGGGGCGTGTTGATTTTCTGATGGATGAAGCGGGAAAACATTATTTTTTGGAGGTTAATACCAGCCCTGGGATGACCAGTCACAGTCTAGTACCGATGGCAGCGAAGGCGGCTGGTATTAGTTTTGATGCATTGGTCCTGCGGGTATTGCAAATGACACTAGACAACACAAAGGAGGCAAATGATGTGGCATAAGCCGAAACAACTTAATTTGCTTGCGAATTTGTTGTATATCATTGCCAGTGGCTTGTTCGTCTATCTTTGCATTTCAGCATTTATTCGCTTGCCCATTTTTCCAATTAATACCGTGGAAGTACATGGTGATGTTGATCATGTGACGAAGGCGCAGGTGCGATTAATTGCCGACCAATATTTAAAAGGTAACTTTTTTACGTTGAAATTGGTTGAGGCGAAAGCTGCTTTTGAGAAACTGCCTTGGACAAGGAAAGTGAGTGTGAGACGCCGCTGGCCGAGCACGTTGAGTGTGGAAGTTGAAGAGCATCATGCCTTAGCAAGATGGGGCGATTCTGCATTGGTGAATACGCATGGAGAGCTGTTTCAAGGCGCGACGAGTGCAGACTTGCCCGTGTTGTATGGCGCTGAAGCAGATGTGAGAGAGGTTGCGGCAGGTTATGTGCAGTTTGGCAAGATTTTGCGTGCAGTGGATTTAAAGGTTGTGGAGGTGAAGCTGTCACCACGCCGCGCATGGGAAGTTAAGACAGATAAAGCATTACACATTGCATTAGGCAGAATGGATATGCAAGCGCGGTTGAAGAAATTTTCAGCGGCTTATCAAACGGTGTTGAAACAGTTGAATACCAATATTCAGTATGCGGATTTACGTTATACCAATGGGTTTGCTGTGCGACGGACAAACGCTAAAAAATTATCAATGCAGGCTTTGCCAACGATGGGGCAGTCAGCCGAGCGTTGGGGATGAAGAGGGAGTCAATATGAGTAAAGTGCGCGAAGATAAAAACCTAATCATTGGGTTAGATATCGGCACATCTAAAATTGTGACGATTGTGGCAGAGCTGTTGCCAGACGGCACAACGAAAGTGATTGGTCTGGGGCAGCACCCATCAAGAGGCTTAAAGAAAGGTGTTGTTGTCAATATTGATTCGACAATGCAAGCGATTCAACGCTCGATAGAAGAAGCGGAATTGATGGCTGATTGCAAAATTAACACGGTGTTTACCGGCATTGCAGGTAGTCATGTGCGCAGTTTGAATTCGCATGGCATGGTGAAAATTAAAGATGCCGAAGTTACCCAAATGGATGTGGATAGGGTGGTTGAAACCGCGCGAGCGATTGCGTTGCCAGCCGATCAGCAAATACTGCATATCCTGACGCAGGAATTCATCATTGATGGTCAAGATGATGTGCGAGAACCCATGGGCATGAGTGGCTTAAAGCTTGAGGTCAAAGTGCATATTGTGACAGGTGCTGTGGCAGCAGCACAAAATATTGTGAAGTGTATTAAGCGGTGTGGCTTGGATGTTAGCGACTTGATATTACAGCCTTTGGCATCGAGTAATGCGGTGCTCACAGAAGACGAAAAAGAGCTGGGAGTGTGTTTGGTGGATATTGGTGGTGGCACCACTGATATTGCCGTGTTCAAAAGCGGTTCTATTCGACACACTGCCGTGATTTCGATTGCTGGCGATCAGATGACCAATGATATTGCTGTGGCTTTCCGCACACCAACACAGTCGGCGGAAGATATTAAGGTGAAACATGGTTGTGCATTACGTCAATTAGCGGACTCGCGTGAAATGGTGGAAGTGCCTGGTGTCGATGGGCGTGAAGCGCGTCAGCTTTCATTGCAGACATTGGCAGAGGTGATTGAGCCGCGAGTGGTTGAGTTGTATGAGTTGGTGTTAGAAGAACTGCGCCGTAGCGGCATGGAAGAAATGATTGCTTCTGGCATCGTGATTACTGGTGGCTCTTCTATGATGCGCGGCATGATTGAGTTGGGCGAAGAAATTTTCCACATGCCTGTCCGTTTGGGTATGCCACGCTATATCGATGGGCTGACAGAAGTGATTAGCAACCCAAGATATGCAACAGGTGTTGGCTTGGTGTTAATGGGTAAGCAGGAGGTGGAAAGAGAATTGACGGGAGAAATGGAAATGCATTCCGTCGTACGTGTATTTGAAAAAATGAAAAGTTGGTTTCAAGGCAACTTTTAGTGTGTAGTTTTTATGAAGTAGTAAACAGGGCAGAGCTGATGAAAAGAGGCTCGAATATTAAGGCAAAAGGAGACAAAAATGTTTGAAATAATGGAAAAAGATTCACAAGAGGCGGTGATTAAAGTCATTGGCGTTGGCGGTTGCGGCGGTAATGCAGTTGATCACATGATTAATAAAGATGTTGGTGGTGTGGAGTTTATCTGTGCCAATACTGACGCGCAAGCATTGCTGAAAAGTGATGCAGCGACTACGTTGCAAATTGGTAATGATATTACCAAAGGCTTAGGAGCTGGCGCGAAACCAGAAATTGGGCGTGAAGCAGCGATTGAAGATCGTGACCATATCGCAGAAATGATTGAAGGTGCAGATATGCTCTTTATCACAGCGGGTATGGGTGGCGGTACGGGTACTGGTGCGGCACCGATTATTGCAGAAGTGGCAAAAGAGATGGGTATTTTGACCGTTGCTGTTGTGACGAAGCCATTTGCATTTGAAGGGAAGCGTGCCAAAGTCGCTGAAGAAGGCTTAGAAGAGCTTTCTCAATATGTTGATTCACTTATTGTGATTCCAAATGAGAAGTTGATGGAAGTGTTAGGCGAAGATGTGCCATTCTTAGAAGCATTCCGTGCGGCGAATGATGTACTACACAATGCGGTTTCAGGGATTGCAGAAATTATTAACTGCCCAGGTTTGGTCAACGTTGACTTTGCTGACGTGCGCACTGTCATGAGCGAGATGGGCATGGCGATGATGGGTTCTGCAGAAGCGAGTGGTGAAAACCGCGCGATGATTGCGGCAGAGCAAGCAGTAGCTAGTCCTTTACTAGAGGATGTGAATCTGGCAAATGCGCGTGGCGTGTTGGTGAATATTACAGCCAGTGCAGGCTTGAAGATGAAAGAGTATTACAACGTCATGAACACCATTAAAGAGTTCACTGCGGAAGATGCAACCGTGATTTTAGGTACGGTAGTAGATGATGAAATTGGTGATACTTTACGCGTGACAATGGTGGCGACAGGCCTTAATGGCTCTATTGAAAAGCGTGAACCAAAGCCAGAGCTGCGTGTCATGAATACAGTTGTGCGTGATGGTACGAATAATACGCCGATGTATACAGAAGAAAGTGCTGATGAAACGCCAGCCGTATTTAGCTCTAATAGCCGTCGTGCTCAAGTGGATGCAATGAAGTCGAACGGGGTGGAAGAGTACGACATTCCAGCATTCTTGCGCAAACAGGCTGACTAACCGCTTGTACGGATATAGCCGTTTCGTTCTATGCTAATATGGTAGGTGAAAATACGTTGTGCTACCAATAGTGGAATGACGATAATAAGCATCAATAGGAATGAAATTGAGTGGACAGTAAGTGTTAAAACAACGAACGTTAAAGACTGAAATAAATGCAACTGGTGTTGGTTTGCATAGCGGTGACAAGGTGAAGTTGACCCTTCGACCTGCGGCGATTGATACTGGTATTGTATTTAGGCGTGTTGATTTGCCTGATACGCCTGAAATACAAGCAACGCCTGACGCGGTGAGCGACACGCGCATGTGCTCTGCCCTGGAGCAAAATGGTGCGCGTGTGGCGACCGTTGAACATTTGATGTCAGCATTGGCTGGCTTGGGCGTTGATAACGTGATTGTTGAACTGGATGCTGCTGAAATCCCAATTATGGATGGCAGTTCTGGTCCCTTTATCTTCTTATTACAATCTGCTGGTATTGTTGAGCAAGCGGCTGCTAAAAAATTTATTCGTATTAAAAAGCTGGTTGAAGTGGTTGATGATGATAAATGGGCGAAATTTGAGCCTTACCATGGTTTCAAAATGGATTTCACCATTGATTTTTCTCACCCTGTTTTCGAAGGCTCTGGCAACAATGTCAAAATTGATTTTGCTGACAACTCCTATATCAGTGAAATCAGTCGTGCGCGGACTTTTGGCTTTATGCATGAAGTTGAATATTTGCGTGCCAATGGTTTAGCACGTGGCGGCAGCTTAGATAATGCGATTGTGTTAGATGAGTTCCGCGTATTGAATACAGATGGTTTGCGCTACGAAGATGAGTTTGCTAAACACAAAGTGCTTGATGCGATTGGTGACTTATATATGTTGGGCCACCCTTTATTAGGTGCTTTTACGGCTTATAAATCAGGACATGGTCTGAATAACCAATTGATTCGTGCACTCATGGCTGATGCGAGTGCTTGGGAGTACACTACATTTGAAAATGTTGATGAAGCCCCCGTCGGCTTTAAAGAGCAGAGCGCATCCTTTACCCCCAATTTAATGCCGCACTTTAGTTAGCGATGTTGGTTGTTCGCATTGCCACAGTACTACTCATTATTACGGTGTTTGTACTGTTGTTTACTTATGTGGTCACTAACAATAAAAAATACCTCACTGCGATGAAGCAGTTATTTAAATATGTCGGCTGGCTTGCATTGATATTGATATTGCTCAATGTGATTGCACGCGTGGTGCGACTGTAGAAATGAGCAGACATGATGTCATCATTATTTAACCGCTTCTTTGTCACTTGCTTGCTGATGCTGGTTGCAATGAGCAGCCATGCAGCGCTGGGTGATATTACCGTGCTAAAAGCACGTGAAGCCTTTGACAAAGAAAATGCCAAGGTGCTGGAAACGCATGTGCATAAACTGGAAGCACAGCGGCATATTCTTGCACCTTATGCGCGTTATTGGCTCATGACGCTTAGGTTAATGGAAACCGATAATGCGGAAATTGATGCTTTTCTAAAGCAATATGAAGACTATGCATTTACACAGCGTTTACGCAGAGACTATTTGCGTAAACTGGGTAAGCAAAAAAAATGGGCGCAGTTTTTACAAGAGCGCGCCAATTACCATACAGTTAAAAGTACCGCGGTTGAGTGTTTAACGGCAGAGGCAAATTATGTGCAGTTTGGTAATACGAATTTTGCGCCCATGCAGCATTTATGGCTGAGTGCTTCGAACCGCCCGAATGATTGCAACCGTTTATTTGATTTGATGCAGAGTGCTGGCGTCATTGATGAAGAC
>SPJK01030092.1_pt1 | contig 24500 bp, 15 predicted proteins | sample 3741771 | NCBI WGS metagenome assembly SPJK01 (sample SAMN10925997, study PRJNA522277) | cold seep metagenome | isolation source: Elba SIP-enriched marine methane seep metagenome, extraction at timepoint T2 | place: Italy: coast of Elba, Mediterranean Sea
CGAGCGTGAAGATCTCGACTTCACCGTGCAGGCCCAGGGCGAGGTTCGCCCGCAGCGCGAAATTGTTGTCGCGCCGCAAATCGCTGGCCGGATCGCGTTTGTTTCGCCGGACTTTATCGATGGCGGGTTCATTCGTCGCGGCCAGGTTCTGGTGCGTTTGGAAACCGCTGACTATCAGCTCGCTGTTGTGCGCGCCCAGTCAGGCGTTGCCAGCGCTGAACAGCGTCTCGCACGCGAGCGCGCTGAGGCTGATATCGCGCGCCAGGATCTGGAAAATCTCGGCATCACCGATTCCAGTCCGCTGGCGCGCAGAGAGCCGCAACTGGCTGAGGCCGAAGCTTCACTGGAATCGGCCAAAGCGTTGCTGGCCGATGCCGAGCTTGCCTTGCGACGGACCGCCGTGGTGTCGCCGTTTGATGGCCGCGTACGCGAAGAAAACGTTGATGTCGGTCAATTCGCATCGCCAGGGCAATCGCTCGGCCGCGTATTTGCTACAGATGTTGTCGAAGTTGCCTTGCCATTGGCCGATGATCAGCTCGGCCGTCTGGGCATTCCTCTGGCATTTGCCGAAACCGCCGCCGTCAAAGGACCGCGCGTCGTGTTTTCCGCCCCTGTTGCGGGTGTTGAACGCCAGTGGATCGGCCGCGTGACCCGCTCCTCCGCAGCCGTCAATCCGCAAACGCGATTGATCAATGTGATCGCCGAACTGGAAGATCCATACGGCGCGGGATCAGACGAGGGCGCACCGATGGCGCCGGGACTGTTTGTGTCCGCCGCGATCGACGGAACGAAAATAGAGAACCTCCTGGTTGCGCCTCGGTCGGCCATACGAGGCGGTAACAATATCTTTATTGGCGAGCCAGAAGCCGGCGAGCTACGGATCTACCCGGTCGATCTGGTCTACAGTTCTTCCGAAGGTGCCTGGTTCAGGAGCAACGACGTTCAGGTCGACGATCTGGCAATTGTCAGCCCCATCCGCGGGTCGAATGACGGCATGAATATCTCCATTCTCGAGCGCCTCGAGGATGGGACGATCATGAATCACAATGAGGCGGCAAACTCTGCTGCCCGTGAAAATGACGATGATGGCGGTGCCACTGCGGCAACCGAAGTAATCGCATCTACAGGCGATGGAGGGCAATAATGTTCGGCATGGTATCCTGGTTCGCGCGCAACACGGTTGCAGCTAATCTTCTAATGGTCATCGCCTTTATCGGCGGTGTGCTCGGGTTCAACTCGATGGAACGGGAACTGTTCCCGGTCGTCCCTGTTGCAGGGGCGTCTATCACCATGACCTGGAACGGCGCTTCACCCCAGGATGTCGAAGAACAGATCATCACCCGGATCGAGGAATCGGTCGCCGATATTGACGGTCTCGACCGAATTACATCGATCGCACGCGAGAGTTTCGCAGTGGTCAATGTGCGTGGCCGAGACGATATCGACATGCAGGAATTCATCGACGAGATCAAACTCCGCGTCGATCAGATCAATAACCTTCCGCAAGCGGCATTCCAGCCCCAGGTTACGCGCTGGGAACAGCGCGACTGGTATTTCGGCATGGCCATTCACGGCGATGTCGATGCGCTCACTCTGAAACGTGTCGCTGATGATATTCGCGACGATATTGCGGAGCTCCAGGGCGGTGAACTGGCCGTGGTCGAAGCGATTTTGCCGGAAGAAGTTTCCATCGAAATCTCTGAAAATGCGCTACGGCAATACAATCTGAGCTTCTCCGAAGTCGCCCGCGCGGTGCGCCAGTCATCGCTCAATTCATCCGGTGGTCAGATCAGATCGAATGTCGGCGATGTGTCGATGACAGCCCGGGCATTGGCCGACACCAAAGAGCAGTTCGAAGAGATCATTATCCGACAATCGAATTCTCAAGGAACGATCCGTGTGGGTGATGTTGCGGAAGTCATTGATGGCTTCATCGATGCCGACCTGGACGCAACCTTTGATGGTCGTCCGAACGCCTTCGTGTTCGTGGTTCAGCCCGACAAGATGGATATCGTCAAATACGCTCAAGGGTTCCGCGATTATATCGATCGCGCCAATACGCCCGCGTCCGGCATTCTGCCAGACGGGATGCAGATCGACATTCTCTGGGACAATTCGGAACTGTTTGAAGACCGGATGCGCTTGATTTCCGAATCGGCGCTGCTCGGCGCGGTTCTGGTGATGCTGGTCCTGATCCTGTTCCTGCGCCCGATCGTGGCGTTCTGGGTGACGATCGGGATCATTACGGCCTTCGCAGGCGGCATCATGCTGATGCCATTGATGGGCGTGTCCTGGAATATTCTCTCAACCTTCGCCGTGCTGCTGGTCATCGGGGTGATCGTCGACGATGCCATTGTCGTCGGAGAGAACATACACCGAGAGGTCGAATCCGGCCGGCGAGAGGGTCTCGATGCTGCCATTGTCGGCACACAGCTGGTCATGAAACCGGTCATATTCGGCGTGATCACCACGATAATCGCGTTCGCGCCGTGGGCCTTGCTGACGGGTCCGACGCGAGCCTTCACGCAGCAGATTACATTTGTTGTGATCGCCTCGCTCGTGTTCTCGATCATCGAGTGTATGTTCATTCTCCCGGCACACTTGTCGCACATGAAAAAAGAAGACAATCAAAATCAAAACTGGATCTCACGCACGCAGCAACGCATCGCTGACAGCCTGATTTGGTTTGCGCAGAACATTTATAAGCCCATTCTCGAATTTGCCTTGCGCATGCGTTACGCGACGATCGTGTTTTTCTTCATCGTCTTCGCTTTCGCGATCATGTTGGTTGGGAACCGGGTTGTTCCGTTCAAATTCATGCCCGAGATTGAAAGTGACCTTGTCCAGGTCACCATCGACCTTCCCGATGGCACGCCGTTCTCCCGGACGCTTCAGGTTCGCGATCAATTGCAAGCTGGTGTGACGGCAGCCCAAACCGAACTTGATGCGAAATGGGACAGTCAGATCATCCGCGGTGATACCGGGTATGAAGGCGGCGTTGTCAACGGTGCGTCAATTGTTGCATCCAATAGCCGCGTCCGCTCGTGGATCGGATTGGTGCCGCCTGAGAACCGTCCAGAACTCCTGTCAACGCGAGAGATCTCGGAAAAGATCCGCGAATTGGTCGGTCCTATTCAGGACGCTGAAGAAGTATCGTTCGACTTTACCGATAATGACAATGATACCGGCGTTCGCTTTGCGCTGAACCACCCTGATCTCGACCGATTGCGCGAAGCCTCGGCGGTGGTCCAGGAACAGCTCGCGACTTATGCCGCAGTGTACGATATTGGCGACAACCTCACCGCTGCCGCGGATGAGCTTCGCATAGAGTTGAAACCCGGCGCAGAGGCGCTCGGGGTCACTCTGGCCGAGGTTTCCAATCAAGTCCGCCAGGCCTATTTTGGCGAAGAGGTTCAACGCCTGCCACGCGATGGTGAAGATGTTCGCGTGATGGTGCGCCTGCCAAAATCTGCGCGGACCGATCTTGATAGTCTCGACAATTTGCGCATTCGAACTGCCGATGGACGTGAATTATCGCTGACCCAGGTCGCCAACTTCACCTATGCGCCCGGGATTAACCGCATTCTGCGTCGCAACCGAACACGCTCTGTTTCAGTCTATGCTGAAGTGAAGGGTGACGGCGGACGCGGACAGGTGATGGCGGATATGAATGTCAATTTCTGGCCCGGCTTCGAGAAACAGTTCCCGGACATTGAACGCGGCGCCGCTGGCGGATTTGAAGAAGAACAACGCTTCTTCCGTGAGCTCAATATGCTCGCCGTCGGTGCGCTCGTCTGTATGTATATCGTCCTGGCGATTGCCTTCCGGTCCTATGCTCAGCCGCTGCTGCTGATGACCGCCATTCCGTTCGCGCTCACCGGTGCGATCCTGGGACACGCGATTACCGGCACGTCGATGGCGATGTTCTCGATCTTCGGGATCGCTGCCGCCGCGGGCGTCGTGATCAATGACAACCTGGTTTTGGTCGATTTCGTGAACCGAAAACGGGAGGAAGGTATCGGCGCGGTGCAGGCCCTGGTCGATGCAGGCGTGTCGCGTTTCCGTCCGATCCTGCTCACTTCGGTGACGACATTTGTCGGCATCCTGCCACTCATCGCCGAGCGGTCCATGCAGGCGCAATTCCTCAAGCCGATGGTGATTTCGCTCGGCTATGCGGTGGCGTTCGCGATCTTTGTCTCGCTGTTGCTGGTGCCAGCCCTTTATGCGGTAGGCGTCGAGATTGGCCGGGTCTTCCGGTGGAGCTGGGGCGGTCGCCCTTACCGCAAGATCGGCGAGTCCTATTCTGGCGAAGTGACCATAGACAGCGAAGAGCTGATCGGCACCAGCGCGGGTCAACCGCGTCCGATGCCGGCCGAATAAAACAAAACAATACTGTGTTCTCAAGTTCAGGGAGAAAATGATGAAACACCTTTTATTGGCAGGAGCGGCGGCGGCCGTGTTGACAGCCTGCAACGCTCAGGAGGCAACGCAAACCGCTGCGCCAAGTGATAGCGAGAGTACAGATGCTGCAAAAGAAGAGCGCGTGGTGGAAACCGCTTCACGCGATGATTGGGGCGAGTTTGGCCTCGATCTCTATTCGATGGACACATCGGTTGAGGCCGGTGATGATTTCTTCCGCCACGTGAACGGCACCTGGTATGATGAGTTCGAAATGCCGGCTGATCGAACCCGCTATGGGTCATTCTCACTGCTGCGCGAAAAATCCGAGCAGCGCGTCAAGTTCATTATCGATGACCTGGCTGAAACCAAACCGGATCCAGCCACGCTGGAAGGCAAGGTCGCGGCCTATTATAACGCATTTGTCGACACCGATGCGATCGAAACAGCCGGTCTCGCGCCAGCACAGCCTTATCTCGATCAGATCAGCGCGATCGAGTCGATTGATGATCTCGCGGCGACCATGGCATCGGTCGGTTTTTCGTCGCCGATCGCCGGGTTTGTCGATGTCGATTCCAAAGACACTGACAACTACATTTTTTACGTCACACAAGCTGGCCTTGGTTTGCCGGACCGCGACATGTACCTCACCGATGACGGTAAAAATGTCGAAACCCGTGACGGATACCTGACCTATCTGACCTTCCTGCTTGAGCAGGCTGGTTATGAGGATGCGGCTGAAGCTGCCGGACGCGTACTGGCGCTTGAGACCGAAATTGCCAAAGCGCACTGGGATCGCACGGTCGGGCGCAATCGCAACCTGACCTATAACAAGATGTCGAAAGACGACTTGCTGGCGCTCGCCGGCGATTTCCCGTTCGGCGCTATGCTTGATCAGCGGAATATCGGCGACCAGGATCAGTTTGTTGTCCGACAGGTGACGCCGGACGCGGACGAGATTGCCGAACTCGGCCTTACAGAAGAGCAGGTCGAGAAGATTTCAGGCGGCGGAATTGCCGGAATTTTCGACGTGATGAATACCGCGTCGATCGAGGACTGGCAGGCTTATCTGACGGCGCATTTCCTGTCAGATCATTCCAATGTCTTGCCAAAGGCCATCGATGATGCTGCTTTTGAATTCTACGCCAAACAATTGCGTGGACAGGAAGAGCAGCGTCCGCGCTGGAAGCGGGCCGTCGCGGCGGTTGAAGGATCGCTGGGTGAAGCGGTCGGCAAAGTCTATGCTGAGCGCTATTTCCCAACCGAAAACAAAGCCGCAATGGATGAGTTGGTCGCCAATCTTCGCCTCGCCATGGCTGACAATCTCGATGAGATTGACTGGATGGGCGACGAGACCAAGGTACAGGCGCGCGACAAGCTCTCGAAGTTTACGCCGAAGATTGGCTATACTGAGAAGTTCGAAACCTATGACACGCTTGCAGTCAGCGACAGCGCGTTCGGCAACTCGATGGCGGCGAACCGCTGGGCATTTGACGACATGATCAGTCAGCTCGGTCAGCCGATTGACAAGACTGAATGGTTCATGCTGCCGCAAACGGTCAACGCTTATTATAGTCCCAACCGGAACGAGATTGTCTTCCCGGCCGCGATCCTGCAGCCGCCATTCTTCAATCTCGACGCTGATCCAGCGGTCAATTACGGCGCGATCGGCGGCGTGATTGGTCACGAGATTGGCCACGGCTTTGATGACCAGGGCTCAAAATCCGATGGCGACGGGGTCCTGCGTGACTGGTGGACGCCGGAAGACAAGGACGCCTTTGTTGCGCGCACCGACGCGCTGGTCGGTCAGTATGATGGCTTCTGTCCCCTCGATGACGGCGAAACCTGCGTCAATGGCCGTCTCGGCCTGGGCGAAAATACGGGCGATCTGGGTGGTCTCTCGATGGCTTACAAAGCCTACCAGATGAGCCTAGATGCGAACGGCGACGGCGAACTTAGCGCTGACGAGGAGGCGCCGGTGATTGACGGCTATACCGGCGATCAGCGTTTCTTCATGGCCTGGGCGCAGGCCTGGCGGAACAAGTATCGCGAAGAAGCGCTGCGTCAGCAGCTCATTCGCGGCCCGCACAGTCCGCCATATTACCGTGTGAACGGCATCGTTCGAAACTTCGACGAATGGTATGAAGCGTTCGATGTTGGTCCCGACCACGAGCTCTACCTTCCACCGGAAGAACGTATTCGGATCTGGTAGGTTCACACCAAATCTTCAGGAGAGGGCGGCTTGTCTGAGCCGCCCTTTTTTGACGCGAAAAAAAAGTTGCTAAACCTATGGTTTGTGCGGCGCACACTCTGTTATATCTCGTTTTGGGTACGAAATGATGGGTGAGTGTAAGGATGCCGAAGCCAAAAACGGTGCGCGCCTACTTCGATGATTTGGAGCCGCATCAAGGGGCAATCGCTGCCGCCCTTGAAGATGCGATCAAAACGCACTGGCCGCACCTGACGGTTAAGCTGGCATGGGGCTTTCCGTGCTGGAGCGGAAATGAGCGGGTGTTTTCGGTCATGGCGCAAGTTGACCGGTGCAATTTGCAACTCTGGCAAGGCGTATCCCTGGCCGCTGACTATCTCGATCGAATTGAAGGCACTGGCAAATCGCTGCGTCATGTCAAAGTGTTCTCGGCCGATCAGGTCAATGATGAGTTGATCGACATTATGGACCGCGCCGTGACCCTCGATGCGACTGCGCCGCAACGGGTCCGCTAGGCAAATGATCAAGAGATGACTTGACGTCGGGGCCTATTCCGCCGCATTTGTTCGCAGGTGCACAATAAATGCTGAAAATTGAGCTGAAGGAGTTTTCCATGTCTGATACCGATCCCGTAGTTATTGTCGGAATGGCGCGCACGCCAATGGGCGGCTTGCTCGGCGACTTGTCGGCAATGTCTGCCAACGAACTTGGCGCCATCGCGGTCAAAGCGGCCGTCGAAGAAGCCAAGCTTGGCGCCGAGGATGCCGATGAAATCATCATGGGTAACTGTTTGCCAGCGGGTCAGGGTCAGGCGCCAGCGCGCCAGGCGGGATTCAAGGCGGGTATGGACAAAGGACTCGAGGCGACCACGATCAACAAAATGTGCGGATCAGGTCTGCAAGCCGCCGTGATGGGTCGCCAGTCGATCGCCTCGGGTGACGCCAACATCGTGATTGTCGGCGGCATGGAAAGCATGACCAATGCGCCGCATTTGATCGACGTACGCCAGGGCCACAAATATGGCGACATGAGCGCCAAGGACCACATGGCGCTGGACGGTCTGTCTGATGCCTATGCGGGCGGTCCGATGGGCTTGTTCGCCGATATGATCGCAGAGAAATATCAATTCACGCGTGAACAACAGGATGCCTATGCGCTCGAAACGCTGAAGCGGGCGCAAGACGCGACAGAGTCGGGCAAGTTCAAGCGCGAAATTGCACCGGTCACGATCAAGAGCCGCAAAGGTGAGACAACGGTCGACGTTGACGAGCTGCCGCGCACCGCGCGTCCGGATAAAATTCCAAGCCTGCGCCCGGCCTTCAATAAGGATGGCACGGTCACCGCAGCGAACGCCTCAGCGATTTCAGATGGCGCCGCGGCGCTGGTCCTGATGAAGGAATCCGAAGCTGCCTCCCGGGGGCTCTCTCCGATCGCCAAGATCATTTCATCTTCCAGCCACGCGCATGAGCCGGAAAATTTCACCACAGCGCCTGTGCCAGCGATGGAAAAAGCCCTGGCAAAAGCCGGTTGGAGCAAAGGTGACGTGGATCTCTGGGAGATCAATGAAGCCTTTGCGGTCGTGCCGATGATCGCGATGAAAGAGCTCGGCCTCAGCCATGACATCGTCAACGTCAATGGCGGCGCTTGCGCCATGGGTCACCCGATCGGCGCATCTGGCGCCCGGATCCTGATCACGCTGCTGGCGGCGATGGAAGATCGCGATGTCAAAAAAGGCGTCGCGTCACTTTGCATTGGCGGCGGTGAGGGCATCGCCATGTGTGTGGAGCGGGCCTAAGCCGCGTTGCTTGCTGACAGCAAAATAGTCGACCACTTTGTCGAACAGGCAAAGTGGTGCGACGGCCTTGGTTCACCGTTTACGGCGCAGCTGCTGAGGCGGTTCGCCTCTGATTTAGAGGCCGGCGGTCCAGTCGCGGCGATTTGCGGCGACTGGCCAACGAATCCGCGCAAGGATGCGCTGGGCTTGCGTCTCACCGGCGCTCTGCATCATGCGGTATTAGGCGGCGCAGCCCCGGCGCTGGCAGCTTTGTATCCCAGCGCTCAGCCCGATTGGGACATGGACAACGTCTGGCCTTTAGCGCGCGCCTGGCTGGACGCGCACGCTGACCACGTTCGCGCTTTCATTCAAAGCCCACCGCAGACCAATGAGACGCGCCGGTCGATTATCCTGCTGCCGGGTTTCCTGAAACTGGCCGCGCGATTTGGTCAGCCTTTACACTTGCTTGAGCTTGGTGCGAGCGCCGGTCTCAACCAGACCTGGGATCGGTTCAATTATCAGACGGAGTCGTGGCAGCGCGCCGGCGATAGCGACGTCACCATTCGCACTGACTGGCGCGCGCCGGTGCCGGATCATCTGGATGCTGATCTACGGATTGCGTCACGCGCGGCGTGTGACCTGAAGCCCGTCGATCTTACGGATCCTGATCAGGTGTTGCGGTTGAAATGCTATACGTGGCCAGATCAGGCGGAACGCTTATCCCGCCTCGACGCGGCCGTCAGATTGGCCCAAGATTCCGGGACCGTGGTTGATCAGGCGGACGCGGCGACGTGGCTGGCGCAGCGTCTCGCCAATCGTCCGAAGACCGGTCTTACGGTGATCTATCATTCGGTCTTCCTGATTTACCCACCGCGCGATGTCATAAAAACGATTATGCAAACGATCCAATCAGCTGGTGCAGAGGCCAACGACGCGGCGCCCCTGGCGTGGCTCAGCTACGAGTCAGAGGCCCTGTTCGGCGGCGACCGGTCAAGCCCGAAAATGCGCGCGCGGCTCGAGACGTGGCCGGACCACACGGTCGAAACCTACGCTGAATCCGATGGTCACGTGACCTATGTCGAGGCTTATTGAGGCTGCTGTTCGGCGTCGGCTTTTGCCAGGACCTCGCGGGTCACGTCCTGAACCGCTGCGCGGGCGGCGTCGTCGAATTGATTGACATTGACGATGACAACCCGGTCCAGATCGGGCGCAATCACGATTTGCGACAACCACATCGTGTTTGATCCATTGTGCAAATACATCGTGCCATAATCCGAGTGAGCTGAAATACCCCAGCCCATGGCATAAGTGCTCTCGGCATCGGGGTAGGGCGCAAACAGTTTCTCGCGCGTCGTTGGTGACATTAAAGCGCTGTCTTCTCGAAGAAACTCGATCGCCAATGCCGCGTGCGCCGACAGGGTGGCGTGCAGCGTTCCGGCCGGACCGAGAACGCGAGGATTATCAGCCGCCTTGCCACGCCCAACTGGATTGGCCGGGCCATTGAACAGCGATCTGTGTCCCTCCAGGCCTTCCTGCGGCGGACCAAAGCCAAACCCGCTGCGATCAGGCGCATGGCTTAGCTTATCAAACAGCAAAGCCTGCATCGCCGCTTCCCAGGTGTCCGGCAAATCGGGCTGTGTCTGTAGAATCTGCTCAATCGCGGATCCGGCAATGATGTAGTTGAGATTATTATAGTCAAACGCGCTCGGGTCTTTGCGGGGCGGCGCTGCGAGCGCGGCCTGCGCGGCAGCATATCGCTGTTCCGGCACCGGGCGGTCGTCGCGGCGCCGGGCGTTGAGCCAGACCCCGCCTTTCTGGGCGAGGCCGGTGCGATGGGCGAAGAGATCTTCAATCGTCACGGACTGCCAGGCCGGATCGATCGCGTCGCCAAGATCCGGGAACAGGTCGGGCAGCGTCGCACCCCACTCGGCATGGCCGCGCTCAACCAGCTGCGCGTAAAGCAGCGCGGTCAGCGCCTTGGTGTTTGAGCCGAGATGCCAAGTGTCGGTCAGCAAAGCCGGATCTTCCGATTTGCTGGAGCGATAGCCGGCCACGGCTTCATCAACCGTGCCGTCACGGGAGGCGACAATTGCGCCCAAGGCAATCACGTCATATTTGGCATGCGCCCGGCTGACAAAATCCTGCACGCTGCCCGGGTCCGCGATGATTTCCGTTGCAACAGGTGTGTGGGGCGCAGGTGCAACGGGCGGTGCGGCGTCTGGCGTGCACGCAGCCATCAGAGCCAGCGCCAAAGCGGCACCAAAAGGGGCGTGATTAGCCCGCCGGAACATAATCGCTGACGAGACCGAGCGGCACCGCTGTGGTGCGTTTGGCGACATTGATAATGATCCGCGACTGGACATCTGAGACCAGCGCCGAGCCGAGCAACTTCTCGCGCAGGAACTTGTCATAGGCATACATGTCGGTCGTGGTCACGCGGATGATATAATCGACCGCGCCGGTGACGGTCATGCATTCCATGACCTCTGGCCATTTGCGAACCAGGTTTTCAAATGCTTCCAGATTGTCTTTGCTGGGCAGAGCAAGCTTGACATTGGCGACGACTTCAAACCCGAGGCCGAGAGACTGGCGATCGAGCAGCGTGACGCGCCCCTGAATGATGCCGGCTTCTTCCATCCGCTTGATCCGGCGCCAGCATGGCGAGGACGACAAGCCGACCCGTTCGGCAATGTCCGCGACGGATAAAGATGCATCTTTTTGAATCAGATCGAGAATCTTGGCATCAATTGTATCTAATGGTTCCGACAAACTTTCCCCCGAAAATGGATGTGCTGGGCATAATATTGCTCAATTTAGCCCTATTCTTGCAAAGAAGACAAGTATTTTCGTAAGTTTGTTGGGATATATGACCTAATCGCAACACTGAAGAGGTGCGCTTTGGAACATCGAGAAGTTACGCTGAACGACAAATACGACCTTGTCGAGGGAAAAGCGTATATGACCGGGATTCAAGCGCTCGTGCGCCTCCCACTTGATCAGAAACGGCTCGATCTTCAGGCAGGTCACAACACGGCCGGCTTCATTTCCGGCTATCGCGGGTCTCCGCTGGGCGGATATGATCAGCAGCTGCGCGCGGCGCAGACCTGGCTCGACGCGCATGATATTAAGTTTTGGGAAGGCCTGAATGAAGACCTCGGCGCGACCGCGGTTTGGGGCAGTCAGCAGCTCGGCTTGTTTCCAGGCGCACAGCGCGACGGCCTGTTCGGCATCTGGTACGGCAAGGCGCCCGGGGTCGATCGCACCGGCGATGTATTCAAGCATGCGAACGCGGCAGGAACCTCGGCCCTCGGCGGCGTGCTGGCGGTGCTCGGCGATGACCATATGTGCAAGTCTTCGACCCTGCCATCACAATCAGAGTTCGCGATGCAGGATGCCGAAATTCCCGTTCTCAATCCGGCCTCGATCCAGGATGTGCTGGATTATGGTCTGCATGGCTGGGCGATGAGCCGGTTTACGGGTGGATGGAGCGCGATGATCGCGCTCGCCGATACGATGGATAGTGGTGCGGTCGTCGATGTCTCGCTCAACCGGATGAATTTCGTCACGCCGGATTTCGTGTTCCCGGATGATGGCGTGCACATGCGCCGGTCGGATCCGCCCTTGGAAAAGGAACGGCGTCTGCGCCAGTACAAGATCCCGGCGGCTCAGGCCTGGGTGCGGGCCAACCAGCTCGATCACGTGATCCTGCCAAGCGCCAAGCCGCGCATCGGTTTGATTGTCACAGGACAGGCCGCACGCGATGTCTTCGAAGCGCTGGAAGCGCTTGGCATCACGCCGGAAGAGGCCGGAAAACTCGGCCTCACAATCTACAAGGTTGCGATGCCCTGGCCGTTGGAGCCGGAGGGCATTCGCGCCTTCTGCGCCGGGCTGGAACGGGTTTTGGTGATCGAGCACAAGCGCCCTCTGATCGAAGAACAATTACGCGCCGCGCTGTACCCGATGCCGGAAAAACAGCGCCCGATTCTGGAAGGCAAACGCACAGCGGATGGCAAGCCGCTGCTCAGTCAAATCGGCTCGATCCCGGTGCCTGAAATCGCAGAAGCACTGATGGGTGTCTTGCCGAAAGGCTGGGACCGATCGAAAGCGGAGGCCTATTTTGCCCGGGTCGGACGGGCCGGCGAAGCCGCGCGAACCAATGCGACGCCAACCGTTCGGACACCGCACTATTGTTCTGGTTGTCCGCACAATACATCGACCGTTGTTCCAGAAGGCTCGCGGGCGCTGGCCGGGATTGGGTGTCACTATATGGCGAACTTCATGCCGGACCGGAACACCGACATGACCAGCCAGATGGGCGGCGAAGGAATTGCCTGGGTCGGCCAGCATTTTGCCACCGACGAGTCGCATATGTTCGTCAATCTCGGCGACGGCACCTATTCGCATTCCGGGTCGCTGGCGATCCGCGCGGCAGTGACGTCCGGGGCCAACATAACCTACAAGATCCTCTACAATGACGCCGTCGCGATGACCGGCGGGCAAACCGTGGAGTCTGGACAGACGCCGCAACAAATCGCGATGCAGGTCAAAGGCGAAGGCGTTGAAACCATCGTCATCGTGACCGAAGATCCCACCCGCTACGCCAATGTGAAGGGCTTGCCCCGCCGCGTGAAAATTTATGACCGCGCCGAGCTTGATACGGTCCAGAAGTCCCTGCGCGAAACGCCCGGCGTTTCGGTCCTGATTTATGACCAGATCTGTGCAACCGAGAAACGCCGCCGATCGAAGCGCGGATTGCGGGCACCAGATCGCACGCGCGTCCTGATCAATACTGAAGTGTGCGAAGGTTGCGGCGATTGTTCGATCAAATCCAACTGTTTGTCTGTCGAACCTGTAGAAACGGAACTCGGACGCAAGCGCCGGATCAATCAATCGACCTGCAACACCGACCTGTCCTGCGTCAGCGGGTTCTGCCCAAGCTTTATCACCATCACCGATGGTGAGTTCACGGCCAAAGACGAGCCGCGACCAGAGATCGATACCTCCTATATTCCGCTGCCTGAAACACCGAGCCTGGAGGGGACCTGGAATGTGCTGTTTACCGGTGTCGGCGGAACCGGGGTCACGACGGTTGCAGCGATCCTCGCCATGGGCGCGCACGTCGATGGCCACGCGGCGTCCAGCCTCGACATGACGGGCCTCGCCCAGAAAGGCGGCCCGGTGCTCAGCCATCTCCGGTTTGCGCGCGAACCGGACATGATTTCAACCGGCCGCGTACCACCTGCGAGCACAGACTGTGTCATTGCTTGCGACCTCGTCGTGGCCGCTGGCGGCGATGCGCTTAACCTTATGGATGCCGACCGTACGGCGGCTTACGCTAATTCCGACGTCACGCCAACCAGCGAGTTCATTCGCGATCGGTCGAAGACATTTGAAAGCGACCTGTTAGCGGCGCGTGTCAAAAGACAGGCCATAGATTTCGCCGCGTTCGACGCTGAAGCGCTGGCCATTCTGTACTTCAATGATGCGATTTACACGAATATGATCATGGCCGGTTATGCCTGGCAAAAAGGTCAGGTACCTGTGTCGCTCCGGGGTATCTATCGCGCGATTAAGCTGAACGGGGTGAAGGCTGACGAGAATATGGGCGCCTTCGATGTCGGCCGGATTGCGGCGCACGACCCGAACCGTCTTGAAACGGCGAAGGCTCCGCGCGGCCACATGACGCCGATGACCCTCGATGAGCTGATCGACAACCGGGCCGAGCGGCTGACGGCCTACCAGAACGCGAAATATGCCGCGCTCTATCGCGACCAGGTTGCCAAAATTCGCGCCGCTGAGACGGAGGCCGGGCTGGGCGAACGCCTGACTGAGGCGGTCGCGCGCTATGCCTTCAAACTGATGGCCTACAAGGACGAATATGAGGTTGCGCGGCTTTGGACGGATGGGTCGTTCGACGCCTATCTTGCCCGGAAATTCAAGGGTGGGAAGCTCAACTACCATCTCGCGCCGCCGATCTTTTCGAAGAAAGACGAGCACGGTCATTTGAAGAAGAAGGCGTTTGGCCCGTGGATGAAGACCGCGTTCAAGATGATGAAACGCTTCAAATGGCTGCGGGGAACCCGGTTCGACCCGTTCGGTTGGACCGAAGAGCGCCGGATGGAGCGCAAGATGCGCGACCAGTATCTCGACAATATGCAGCGTCTGCTGAGCGAACTGTCTGAGAAGAATCTCGATCTGGCGGTCGCGATTGCTGAAATTCCGGACGAGATCCGCGGCTACGGCCACGTCAAGGAAGAGGCGGTGTCAAAAGCTGCGGCGCGCGAAGCCGAGCTGTGGCAGCATTGGCCAGACGGCACTTTGCCCCGGGCCAAGACGACGCTGATCGCAGCCGAATAATCCTCATAGAAAAAAGGCCCCGCCGAATGACGGGGCCCTTTTTTAAGGGGTCTTCAATAGATCCGGCCTGACTTATCGCGAGATCCGGAGATCGGAAATCGACGTGGCGATTTTCTGATACGCCTCGGTCAACTCTGCCGCGGTTTCCGGCTCGAAATAGTAATCGGATCCGGTTGCGCAATAAGACAGCACATCCTTACCGGCTTGCGGCGCGTTCAAGGCAACGGCGTAGACTTTGACGTCTTTCGCTTTCATCGAGTCGCACAAATCGCGCGCCTGATCATCTGAATCGCCTTGCTCAGGAAAGATCTCGGCATTGAAGCTACCATCGGTCATCAGGATGACGGCCTTGGCGGAATCGGGTTCAGTGTAAGCCAGCGGTTCGGCGTCGCCGTCAAAGACCGTCTCCCAGTCTTCAGCCACAAGATACCATGTCCAGGCCACGCCCAGGTGTCCCGCGGTCAGGCCGCCGGCGGTGAGCGAGTTGACATAAGTCGTCAAAGTATCGCGATCATTGGTCAGTTCGACCGGCTCATGATCCCGGCACTCATTGCCGTCATAGGAGCTATTATCAGGTCGGTTCGGGTGTCCAATTTCCCAATCGCCGCCATCTGAATCGCTGCTATCCTCAACAAACCAGGCCTGACGATGCGACAGGTAGCCGCCGTCGACGGGATTAGCGTCGGTAAATTTGTCGGCGCCGTCACGCTCCCAAACGCAGGTTGAGGTGAGCGTGTAAGATGTATCTACCGGCTCCAGATCGTCTTCAAGCGCCAGGGAAAATGCGATGGTTTCATCGAACAGTTTCGTGCCGTTGCGATTGTTTTCGGAGTAGGCTCTGAGGCGGATTGTAAAATCCCCCATGTCCCAGCTCTCGCCGTATCCAATACCGCTGCCACCATACAGGGCGTACGGTTCGCCATTTTCGTTTTTGTTTTTGTATTCGGTGCCGCGCAATTGCATACGCATGCTTTCAACTTCGCCATAGAGGTCATGCGAGTTGTCGAGCGTCACGGCAATGGTCAGGTCATCATCCTGCCAGTCTTCAACCTTGATCTTGGCACCGTCGCCAATTTCAGAAATCAGATCGCCGGTATCTGTGTCGTACAGACCAATATGCATCTCATCATACAAGCTGCCTTCGGTCAGATCGTCGACCGTAAAGATGGGCGGGATTGTATGTTCGTAGGTGCGTGTTGCGGGAACCCCAGCAACTTCCTCGAAAAAGTCTCCTGCATTGACCATGCTATTATAAGACACCATGGCCAGACGCGTGTCTTCGATCAGATCAGCCGGTGCGCCTGCAGGCAGCAAAACGTCGATCGCTACGTTTGCAGCGGCCTTCAGATTGGTCAGGCGACTTGAGCTGTTCATCGAGCCGGAGACGTCGAACATGAACGCGACATCGACTTTATCGATCCCGTATTCAGAGGCGGAAGACACCCGGAACGGCATTTCCTTGCGCCCGATCACCTTGATCAACGCTGTGGTCTGTTCGCACAGGATGCTCGCGTCGATTTCTTCGTCCGAATCCGATACGATCACGGTTGTCGGATCGCAGGCGAGACCGCCCAGTCCGCTAATCTGCGCGTCCATGAATTGCTGAACGGTCAGCTTGATCTCATCGTTCGTCGCGCCCGTCTGTTTCACACGCGCCGCGGCAAGGACAGCTGAGTCCATGACCAGTTGCACTTTGGCTTTGCGTTTCACAGTTTGCTGGAAATCAATCGCGAAGCCAGCGACAGCTACGATCGGAATGATCGACAATGCGAATAAGATTGCGACTTGACCGCGTTTGTCGCGGCCTAATTTGCTAAATGTACTCATCTCTTTAACGCCGAAGCGCCCTAACGTTCCCTACCGTCCTGTGTACAGGAGTGTGTTTGATGCCCCGTTAGGTTTGGTCTCGAGATTGCGGGGAGAAATGCAGGGAATTGTTTACCATACCTGCGGGTTAAGACTGGCGCTGCGCGTCGAGTCATGGAATCCACGAGCGCATGCAACAATATCTCGATCTGCTTCAGGATATCCTCGACAATGGCGTCGAGCGTGGGGACCGCACCGGCACCGGAACGATTGGCGTTTTTGGTCGCCAGTTGCGTTTCGATCTGTCTGATCGGTTTCCCTTGCTGACCACCAAGAAGCTACATTTACGCTCGATCATCGTTGAGCTGCTCTGGTTTTTGCGCGGCGACACCAATGTCAAATGGCTGCAGGATCGCAAGGTCTCGATCTGGGATGAATGGGCTGATGAAAACGGCGACCTTGGTCCTGTTTATGGCAAGCAATGGCGCAGCTGGGCGGCGCCAGACGGCCGCGTGATCGATCAGATTCAATGGGTCCTGGACGAGATCAAGGCCAATCCGAACTCGCGCCGTATGGTCGTTTCGGCCTGGAATCCCGCAGACGTGCCGGACATGGCGCTGCCGCCCTGCCATTGTCTGTTTCAGTTCAATGTTATGAATGGGCGCCTGAATTGCCAGCTTTATCAGCGCTCTGCGGATGTCTTCTTAGGGGTGCCGTTCAATATCGCGTCTTATGCCCTGTTGACGATGATGATGGCGCGCGCAGCCGGTCTGGAACCGGGCGAGTTCGTCCACACATTTGGCGATACGCATCTGTACACCAATCACCTGGAGCAGACGCGGTTGCAGTTGACGCGCGAACCGTATGAAGGACCGCGTATGATCCTCAATCCCGACAAAACCGATTTGTTCGGTTGGGAGTATGAGGATTTCGAGCTTGTTGAATACACATCGCACCCGCACATCAAGGCACCTGTCGCTGTATAAGCCCGCAGGCATGTACGCGCCGTTTGTGAAGAAACGCGTACCCGGACATTTGCGTGTGGCGCAATCTGAAGACCTTTGCTAAAAGGTAAACAAAGGGGAGTAGACTATGTCCGACGCGACCTTCCAGACATTCCTGACTTCAGGATTGTTCGTACTGACCGCCTCCATTGGTTATCTAGCCTGGTCGGCCTGGCGCTGGCTCGACCGTGCGCGCGATATGGAGAAATCCGCGCTCGCCGGGGCTGGCTTTGAATTGCGCATGAATTTGATGCGGATGATCAAAGAGCTTGCCGGCGTCGCGGATGGCAGTGTGCAAAGCGAGATTCAGCTCGTACCGGTCGTACACCCACAGCTGGACGGCTTACTGTCGCGGCCAAACGAAGCCGATCGCGAAAGCCTGACAATGATGCGCGGCAACTATAATGAGCTTGGCGCGCACAAGCAGACCTTGCGTGCGGCGCTTGCCGGACAAGGCGACGTCACCGCCGCTGCGAACGTCTCCGTCGATGCTGTTATTGGCTCGATTGCGACCTTGTATCTGTGGGAAGAGCACAAAGGCGCGCCGCCGAAACAGGCTTCATCGACGCGCAGCTGGCATGTCCGCGACTGGATGAAAGCCAATGATTTCCGGTCAGATCTGCTGCCTGGCCTGCATTTGCGCGATCAAGTGGTGGACCGCTTGCGCCTACTTGGCATGACGCTGACGCCAAAACCGCTGACACACACGGCGAGCGAGTTTTACGCCATGCAATATGATCGCAAGGCAGATCCGAATGCACCGTTCTGGAAACGCAAAAAGAAGCCCGTGATTGCGGACGAGGCTGATTCTGCTGAGGTCGAACCTGAGATTGAACCAGAGGTCGACGTCGCGGCTGAAACCGAGGTAGAAGCGATCGAACCCGCCGAAGAGCCCGCACCAGCTGCAGAGCCAGAAGTGCAAGCCGAGCCTGAACTGGAGGCGGATACAGCCGCACCGGAAGAGTCAGTTGCGGCCGAACCAGAGCCATTGGACACCGACGTCAGCGACACCGAACCTGAACAGGCAGCAGACGATAAACCGCCAACACCTGGCGTGGTTCACTAGATTTGCGCGCGCCGTCTCCGGTGCGCGAAATGAACGGCGTCGCGACTTCGATCATGTGGTACAATCGCTGCGGCGATGGTGGGGATGAAAGGCGTAAAGGACGCATCATGACAAACAACATTTGGCTCAGCGGGGCCTTGTCCGCACTGGTTCTGGTGGGATGTTCGAGAGGAACGGACACGCCGGATACCCCGGAAACACCAATAGTGACAGACGTCGCAGCAACGGATGCTGTCTATGATGCGTTCATGGCTGTTGCCAATGAGGCCTTCGTTGACACCAATGCCGGCGAAGCAGATCTCAGCGGACTGGTCGCGGCATTGCCGGATTATGCGTCGCTGACCTGGGACGCAAAATCGTATGACATGGCGACCGGAGCGACCGTGTTTGAAGGCCTGGCCATCGGGCTTGGTACGGACACGCAATTCGGTCTGAGCTTCGAAGAAGCGAAGGTCTGGGGCCTCGAAACAGATTTGCTGACAGCGCGTCTTTCGGGCGAGCGTTTGTCCGAGAGCGGTGCGCTGTTTTCCCGGATGGAGGCGACCAATGCGTCCTATTTCGGGTTGGCTCAGGCGTTTAATCAGCTATTCGATACAATCCTTTCCGGGATTGAAGAGGAGCTCCCCGACGGCGCTGAGCTGGCATTTGACCGATTGGAAAGCAATACCGACCGGATGGTTCTGACCGGCGTATCCTTGCGGCCCTGGGAGTTGTCTTTGCTGCCAGCAGAGACGGTGACCGCGCTGGATGATGAGATCCCGGAAGAGGCGATCGGCTACATCCACCTTGGGCAGCACTTGCTCGCCGTATCGCGCTCAATGGCGATCGAAAACAGCATCACCGTCGGGACGGTCGGCCGGATTGAAATGCGCCAACCGGGGTCTGAGTTTACGGCAGACTATGATGTTGGTTTTCTCGGTATTGAGAACGCCGCTGGCTTTGACGTCGAGCGCTATGTCATTCGCGATTATAGCGGCTCGCAGATCAGCGAGTATACGCACACGCCAATGCCGGGCGAGATCATTTCGCTTTCAGGCTTCCCCGCAGGTTTCTCGATGGCGCAGTCGGAAAGTTACGCCGCATCGACGATCACCGGCATTCGGCTCGACAAAGTCATGGGCTTTCTCGTGCGGTCGGAACTGCCCGGCATGGACGAGCGCGATTTGCTCAGTTTCGGGCGTTGGGATGTCTCCAACTATCAAGCCCAGCTGAATGATCGCGAAATTCTCAAGGCTGAGCACGCCTATTTCGATGGAACCGATTTCGAATGGCTGATCCCCAGCGATGTCAGCTTCGGGATTCATGGGGCGACCTTGAACACCGGCGAGCTGACCGGGTTCTTCCAGATCCTGTTCGAAACCTTCATGGACGAGGCGGAGTCAGACGAGCTCAGCGAAACGGAGCAAACGGAAATGGATCTGGTGCGCGAAGGTGTCCAGAAAGCCATCGACCTGATGCCAGAGCACGGATTGGACAAACTGCCTTTTGACGTGGATTTCAGCGCCACATGGGATGGTGATGCGGGCCCCGCCGATGTCAGCATGGTTTTCGATGCAGAGGGCTTTGGTAAAAGCAGCTTCGAATTTGCGATAACAGGCCCTGACTATGCTGCGTTGCAAGCCGCGTATGAGGCCGAAGACCGGGACGCAGCGTTCGAAGCGAGTTTTGAAACCTCTTTTGCATTTCGCGGCGCGCGCTTCGCCGAAGAAGACAAAGGGGGATATGACAAACTGTTCGGGTTTGCCCACGCGCTGGGCAAGGAATATCCCGACCAGGGGTGGGGCGCGATGCTCGGCAATATGGAGCCGGCGCAGCTGCGCGCCTATCTCGGGACGATGATGCGGATGGGCAAAGCCGCGGCGGCGGACGAGTTTCCACCCGCCGCTGGCTGGATCGAATCCTATGCCAGTTACCTGGAGACAGGTGGATCGATCGAGTTTGCATCCAATCCTCCGACGCCGGTTACCAAGGCACTGATCGATAGTCATGATGGTGACGAACCGGAACCTGATGAGATCGTTGAGATCTTCGGGTTAACGGTTACCCACACAAAATAGGCATTTCGCTGCTTGACCCGAGGCCCCACGCACCTCAAATCTCTGGCTAGGAAATTTGCGGAGCAATCATGGTACGCCTTGATGACGAAAACGACGCCAAGCCACAGAGCGAGCCGAATGCGTTTCTCGAAGAAGCGCTGTTCAATGCACGAACAATTATGCTCACCGGCGGAGTTGATGACAAACTTGCGCGCCGGGTGTGTGAGCGTCTGCTGGCGCTGGCATCCGATAGTGCCGACCCAATCCTGCTGGTGATCTCGTCGCCCGGTGGACATGTTGAGTCGGGCGACATGATCCATGACATGATCAAATTTGTCGGTGCGCCGGTGAAAGTGTTGGGGTCGGGCTGGGTCGCAAGCGCAGGGGCGCTGATCTATGCCGCTGCTCAGAAAGAAAACCGCTACGCGTTGCCAAATACGCGCTTCCTCTTGCACGAACCGCGCGGCGGTGTCGGCGGACAGGCCTCGGACGTTGAAATTCAGGTCCGCGAGATTGTTCGCATGCGTGAGCGTTTGAACAAGATCTTCGCTGAAGCCACGGGCCAACCGCTGAAGAAGATCGTCGAAGACACCGATCGCGACCATTGGATGAGCGCCGAAGAGGCGGTCAAATATGGCCTGGTTCACAAGATCGTGACGCACCACAGTGATATAAAGTAGGCACTTTTTTCTGCCCGGTTTGCAAGCCGTAAAGGAATTGCAGGCAATTTCACATACTCAAGAGTAGAGTATGGGGTCAGACAATGCCTGTTTGCTTGGGCGATTTTGTCGATACAGCAAGACCAATCTCCGCATCTGCACCGCTTTCGCAGGTCATTGACCTGTTCCAGAGCGACGCTGATGCGCAGTATTTCATTCTGGTGCGCGACAAACGTCCGGCTGGATTGATCAGCCGCACGCACGCGTTTGAGTTCGCGGTGAGCTCCGGTGATGAAACCATGGCGCAACTGCCAATTGGCGACCTGGTGACGGCCCGGGCCCTGATCCTCAAGGCGGGAACAACGGTTCGCGACTTCATCAACAAGGCCGGCCCCCAGATCAACGCGCTTCTGGCGCGCGGATGCATCATCGTCGAAGAGAAGCGCTTTAAAGGCGTGCTAAGTCCGGGAAAATTGCAGGCCGCGCTGATTGCCTCTTTCGCTGAAACAGACATCCGACCGATTGCTGCACCGGTACAAAAATCGGGGGCACCTGAATTCTCCACCAGTCCGATGCTCGGCACATTGGCGCATGAGATCCGCACGCCGTTAACTGCGATCATGGGCCTCTCCGAAATGCTGACCGCCCGGATCAAGGACGAAGACAATAAGGACATCGCGCGGACAATTGTCCGGTCCAGCCAGACACTGGACCGTATTCTGACCGACACGCTCGATTATGCCAGTCTCGAAGCGGGTAAGCTGACCGTTCGCAGCGACACGGCGGATTTGTCGGAACTCGCCGACGATTTGCGCCGTCTATGGTCCACGGAAGCCTCGCGGCGGGGATTGTCATTCCGCGTCGGGTTCATTCCGGACGGGCCGCACCTGATTGAAACCGATCTTGGCCGGGTCCGACAGATTGCCAGCAATCTGATCTCCAATGCCTTGAAATTCACCCGCGAAGGCGAGGTTGCTGTGACCCTGTCGACGCAATCGGTGGGACAAGCGCTTATGCTCAACCTGACGGTGACCGATACTGGCCGCGGCCTGTCGGACGACCAACGCGAGCGCTTTATGCAGGTCTTCGAAAAAGGTCCGGACGTGGAAGGTGTAAAGGGTTGGGGGCTGGGGCTCAGCATCTCGCGCGCCCTGTCAAACGCCCTTGGCGGGCAATTGCGCCATACCGATAATCCGGCTGGCGGCAGCGTGTTCTCGCTCAGTATCCCGGTCAAGACGGCGATCAGGGACACTGCCAACTGGATGGAAAATGCCAAGCCGAAACGCGGCAAGTTCCAACTTGGCGACGTGCTTTTGGTGGAAGACCATGAAGCCTCGGCGATGGTCGTGATCAACGCGCTGGAGCAGGCCGGCTGGACCGTGCATCATGCCGGGACACTGCACGCCGCGAGCTCCTATACCTCGCTCAGCGAGTTCCAGGCGGTGCTGACCGATCTGCATCTGCCAGACGGCAATGCGATGAGCTTCATCGATGACTTGCGACGGCGTCGCGGCTTGAACGCCAATGTCCCGATCATCGCCCTGACGGCTGATATTTCAGACGGACGGCGACAGGCCTGTCTGGCCATGGGCGCTGACCGGGCGCTGAAAAAACCGATTGCCGGACCGGAACTGGTGGCGACGATTGCCGACGTGCTGATGTCACGTGCTGCCGGGCACACACCGGCGGTTGAGCTTCGCGGGCGTCTGGCGAGTTAAACGGGAGACCGTCTATTCGCCTGTTGGCAGGCGTCTCGTGGGGACTTCAAACCCGCAAATGTCCAGGACTTCCGGCGGTTTGCGATAGAAGAAATCCTCGTCGCGCACACGCTTCTCGGTTTTCGCATCTTCAAACGCCTGGCTCGGCATGGCCTGGACCTGATAGATCGGGCGGATCGCTTCGGTCAGGTCCGCAGCCACGGTCATGGAGAGGATTTCATCGCCAACTTCCGGCGCCTGTATGACCCCGCTTTCGACCGCCCGGTCACCCCGTTTCAGCTTTTGCACATACTGCATCCCGTCAATCACACGGCCGAAGACGGTCAGATTGCGATCGAGATAGCGTTGTGCATCGAGGACGATATAGAACTCGGTGCTGCCGCTATCCGGGTCTGTATCGCGGGCCATGGCGAGCGCGCCGGGGCAATGTAGCAGCCACTCTTTTCCAAGCGTCTCTGACCGGCCAACCGCAAATCCGTCTATGTGCCCAACGACGGGGGCGAACAGGTCCGGATTGTCCAGCGGGACAAAGGCGGCATCTGAAATCCCGCGATCATTTTCATTCACCAGTGTCGGATAATTTTCGATCACCACATCATCTTCCAGACCACCCTGCGCCACAAAGGCATCAATCACCCGGTAGAAATGCGCGCCATTATAGACATCACCGCGCACCAGGTCGCGAAACTGCGCTGTGTGATTGGGCGCAAAATCTGGATTGAGCTCAACCACGATGTCGCCGTGACCGGTTTCGACCAGGATCAGGTTTTCAGGTGAGACCGCGCGCCAATCCGGGGCGGTAGCGGACGCGATTTCGTCTGGCGTCAGGGCAGGCTCCAGCGCTTCCTGGGCCTGACATGCGACTGTCAGGGACAAGCTGAGGGCGACAGAAAGAAAAGAACGCATACGAAAACTCCAGGTTGATCTATTCGTCAGCCTAATCAGAGCGTCAGTCTTTGACCAGCGATGGCCGCGCACCTAACTCAAGGTCATTCTTGCCGGAGGCACAGGGGGCGGTTACGAGGAGCCCATGACACAAACGGGCTATGAACCTCTGGTTTCCACCGACGCGATTACAGCTGGACTGGCGTCCGTCGGATACATCTCGACACGCGAGATATCGACGGCGATCTATCTCGCGCACAATCTGCGCAAACCGATCCTGATTGAGGGGCCTGCGGGTGTTGGTAAGACCGATCTCGCGGCGTCTATGGCGCGGTTTCTCGATGTCTCGCTGAACCGCTTGCAGTGCTATGAAGGCCTCGATGAAGGCAAAGCGCTGTATGAATGGAAATACGGCAAACAACTGCTCTACACGCAGCTTTTGAAAGAGAAACTCGGCGAGGTGATGGACGGCGCCGGCACGCTCGACACGGCATTCGCCAAGCTGACTTCGTTTGAAGATCTGTTTTTCTCCGAGACTTTTCTCGAACCCCGGCCGCTCTTGACCGCCATGCAACAGGATCAGGGATC
>SPJK01009491.1_pt1 | contig 24458 bp, 19 predicted proteins | sample 3741771 | NCBI WGS metagenome assembly SPJK01 (sample SAMN10925997, study PRJNA522277) | cold seep metagenome | isolation source: Elba SIP-enriched marine methane seep metagenome, extraction at timepoint T2 | place: Italy: coast of Elba, Mediterranean Sea
GTAGAAATTCCGCGTGGTTGTCGACTTCGGATCGTAATCGATACTGCATTCGGCAAAGATATCGGTGATCTGCTGGTAGATACGCCGCTCGCTGGCACGGATGGAGCGCACCCGCTCCAACAGCTCCTTGAAGTAATCTTTGCCAAAGAAGCGCCCGTTTTTCAGCCGCTCATCATCCATGGCGAAACCCTTAATGTTGTACTCCTTGATTAGCGCTGTTGCCCAGATGCGAAACTGGGTGGCCTGAGAAGAGTTGACCCGATAGCCCACCGAGATCACCGCATCGAGGTTGTAGTATTTCACTTTCTGGGTTTGTGTTTTCCCGGCAATTGCCCCGTGTTCAGTGGTATGTTCCAAAATGGAACACACCACATCTTCTTGTAACTCATTGCTATCAAAAATATTTTTAAGGTGCTTGGTAATGGCTGGGCGTTGTACGCCAAACAGCTCAGCCATGCGCTCCTGTGTAAGCCAAATGGTCTCATTGCTGAGTAATACCTCAACCTTTATCGCACCATTGGGGGCAGTGTAGAACAGGAATTCGGTGGTTTGGTCTTGCAGGCTTATATTCGGCATGATGTTAATTCCCAAGCGCGTTTCTCTCGTTCCCACGCTCCCGCGTGGGAATGCATACGAACTACCATCTGATCTGTACCTCCAACAACCCTGGAACCCCAACATAATCTCTTGCACTGGAATAGCGCCAATGTTCAGGTTCATCCACATATCCTCGTTTAACCGGGTTGTGGTGGATATATTCAATTTTCTGCCTCATCATCACTTCGCTTTGAATCAGTTCTGGATGAACGCCCTCCTGCCAGAACTGATATTGCCGGTCACCTTTATGAGCTTTCTTATAAAACGCCAATTGATCCAAAATGCTTTTAACCCTTTTTTCCTGTAAGTAGGCGAGCAATGCTCTGGAAGTATAGGATTTAAAGCGAGCAATATCTTTGTCCAGTTGATGGCTTTGGGCGATTAAGTGTAGATGGTTTTCAAGAATCACATAGGCATAAACTTTCAGGCCTTCATTCATTAAGTGGCGCAGGGAATCGAATAGAATCCCTGTAGTTTCAGGGCGAGTAAAAACAGGTATCCAGTGCAAGACCGTTAGCGTCATGAAATGAGGCTGATCAACCTGGGTAAATTTGTAGCGACTTCTACCCATTAGCCATGCCCCATATCGCCGTATTGCACTGGCCTTGTTTTGCCCTGTTTGCCTTGCTCATGCGTGGAAACCGTTGGTTGCTGTGGGTTAGGTATGCATTCCCACGCGGGAGCGTGGGAACGAGGAACGGTGAACTGATTGAAGGCGACAAAACGATTATTGGTTAACTGATCAAAATCGACCAGAAAGGCATGGTCGTTGTGTACCTCGTCATGCTTTTCTCCATCAGCTCTTCTGGGCAGTTTGTACTCGACAGGCACGCCTTCCAGCAGCAAGCGATGAAAGGCCCGGTTGTTGGTCACCAGATCCAGGCTTTCCGACTGCGAGAGCTTGGAGACCACCTGATCGAAGCATTCATGCGGCAGATGCGGGTTGATATGGGTGAACGCTACTTCCAGATCGTGCTTTAGCATCACCTGGGCGTAGTCATCACGCTGAGGGTCCGTGCCATCCGGTGCAATATCAGGACCGTACAGCACATCCCAACCGCCTTCACGGAACCAGTCTAGACAGAGGTTTTCGAGTTCTTCTTCGTTCATTCTTTATTCATCCGCCTGTTGGGTGCTTCGTACATGCTCGGTTAACAGGTCGTTGCAGTGCAAAGAAGAGCCTGCGATATCCGGGTACAGGTTGGCATAGTGGATATTCATCCGCTTAAGCGCATTAATGCAGCGCAAGCGATCCTGTTCATCTTCCATGGGGATATGAATCTTGAAGATGTACTCCTTCAACACCTCGGCATCATCGATGTTGATATCGTTCTCACCCAGCGCATTGAGAATTTGCAGTTCCAGACTGGTCTGGCCACTGGGTGAAAGCGTGAACAGGCCATCCTGACTGATTAGCCGGTCATGGTCGCTGCTGAGCGGATTGACAAAGATATCGGTGGTGAGGAACTCTTCTAACTTGGACTTGTTGATATAGAACAGTGCGCGGCTGTAGTTCTTCGGGCTTTCATCTTTCGGGTCGGGTTCATTGAAAGCAAAGAACATTGCCACAAAAGGTGAGCGCGACCAGTCAAGCAGTGGCGTCCATAAGCCGTAGTGCTGCCCGAGGGACCAGACATCTTCATCGTTCGGCATCTGGGCAACCGGTATTTTGGTTCGGCCCCGGATGGAATACTTGAAGCTCTCCAGGTGCTTTTGCGCCCAATCATCCTCGTAGATGCCTGTACCCGATAGCCGGGCTATGCTGGGGGTGAGCCCCCAGTGAGAGTGGCGCTGACCTCTGAACAAGACCTGGTCGGTATGTTCAAACAAGGCATCCTCGTTGATAATCTCCACCAGATGCGACCAGCTCTTGACCCGCGTGGAGGGAATATTGCCATCCACGTTGTCGCCATTGATTGCGAAATTGCGCCAGAGCGGGGAATTGAGGTGGTATTTTCTCCGCATACTAAGCCACTTCCGTGTTTGTTATGGGCAGATCTCCGGATAGGAGTTTGGGGAGTAGTGTGTCTCTAAGCGAGCTTAACCTTCTGCTCAGACCTGAAAGATTCCTTTTTTCTGAAATAAACGGATATATTATTTTCTTCCAAGCCATCAGTACGGGATCATCAGGAACTACTACCTGAATATCACCTATATTGGTTAGGCTCGCGTTAGCCTGAACACCTTGAACTACTTTTGATGCAATTTCTTCCTGAACTCGTTTGCTCTTCAAGGTTAAGAAACACAATTCTAGAAAGTTTTCTTTATCAGACAGCCTGACAAAAGCAACCGCCTGGTTAGTATTGGAATTATCTAGATCATCATCAACAATGGAAACTCGCCCAATCGTCCCTGCAATCGAAAATAGCAAATCATCAGTAGTTAAAATTGATCTCTTTAATGCCTTCTCATGTATAGATGAAGGGATATTCTCAAGGCCACCCCGATTTATTTCCCCATCATCTGATATGTCCTTTACTTTTATAAAGGGTATCATTGATGGATCCGTCGCGTTTGCTATATCTGGCTTACGTGGTGTAGTGCCTTTGCTGATTTTTTCTGAAAGACTCTTTAATTTAGAAATACCCCACCCCTCCGGTATCTCCCCCAACTCCGACTCTTCCATCGCCGAGGGAAACAGTGCGGCGGTTTGGGCCAGTTCAGCGTAGGCGTCGGGTTGCTCGGCTTGCAGCTGCTTGAGGGCGGCTTCGTCTTTGGCGGAGATCACCGACATGGCGGCAAGCTCGGCCTGTTCGGCTGTGCCGCCTGCTTCCAGTACCGCCATCTTGGCCTTGACCGGTTCAAAATCCACAAACCAACTTTTGAAAATGGCCTGGGCGATTTGTTCGAGGGTTTGGTTGGTTTGGTTATTGAGTTCGATCTTGTCATCCAAGCGTTTCAAGACTCGCGCGATAGTTTCTTGCTCTCTCCGAGGAGGAACAAGCAAATTCAACCGACTAATCATCTCGTTATTTAAGCTGGCCCTCGTAGACATTAGCGTAGAAAAAGCCATCATCTCTTTTCGAAAGGAGGGGCTTCTTAGATAATATCCAACATATTCAGGTAAAAGGTCAGTCCCACTTTTAGGCCTTAGACGCTTTGTAAATCCATTAAAAGTAGCTTGTTCATAATTCTTTAAGGCCACGCAACTCATACCCAGCTCATGAATTGTTTCACTGGTTCGCGTAAGGAATACATCTCCTCTTTTTATTGAACAGGACTCCCTTTCCCGCTCATTTGTCTGGACAAGTTCCGTTAACTTATCCGGGACGAAGAAATTATAAAAAACATCTTTAAACGACAGAAAGGGAAAGCCTGTTCCAAAGTCCTTTGCAGGCTTCGACAAGCCAGACCGGATGTCATAGAGTTCCGCCAGAGAAATCAGAGGCCAATCAACACTCATAGCCAATCCCTGCCAAATTCTTTCTAATCTCACCTTCTAGTCGGTCCGATTCTTCAAACTGCGCTTTTAGCTGTGCGGTAAGGCGTGTCATCTTTTCGGCAAATGGCTCGCTGTCTTCTTCTTGATCCGCTGCGCCCACATAGCGCCCGGGCGTCAGCACGAAGTCGTGTTTTTTAATGTCATCGAGCGATGCTGAATAACAAAATCCCTTTTCGTCTTCGTAGTTGTCATCCTGTTGCCAAGCGTGGAAGGTGTCGGCAATTTTAGCGATGTCTTCCTGGGTAAAATCACGCAGTACCCGGTCTTTCATGTAGCCGAGATTGCGGGCATCGATGAACAGAGTTTTGCCGCGCCGGTCGCTCTTCTGGTTCCCATGCTCTGCGTGGGAACCCATACTGTCGTCTCCGGTTGCTTCGGTCTGCATTCCCACGCGGGAGCGTGGGAACGAGGTGGCGGCAGACTTGTCCTTGGTCAGGAACCAGATGCAGGCGGGTATCTGGGTGTTGGTGAACAGTTGTCCGGGCAGCGCCACCATGCACTCGACCAGATCGTTCTCTATCAGCGCCTTGCGGATCTCGCCCTCGTTATTGGTGTTAGAGCTCATTGAGCCGTTGGCGAGCAGCAGCGCCATAGAACCCTGGTCGTTGAGGTGGTGCAGCATGTGCTGTATCCAGCCGAAGTTGGCGTTGCCCTGGGGTGGTGTGCCGTACTTCCAGCGTACGTCGCCTTCCAGCTTGGCGTGCCACCAGTCCTTGATGTTAAACGGCGGATTGGCCATGACGTAGTCGGCGCGCAAGTCCGGATGCTGGTCTTCCAGGAAGCTGTCGGCGTTTTTCTTGCCGAAGTTGAAGTCGATGCCCCGGATGGCCATGTTCATCGCGGCAAGCTTCCAGGTGGTGGGGTTGCTCTCTTGGCCGTAAACGGAGATGTGCTTTTTCTGCTCGCTGGCCTTGTAGTGCTTCTCACCGGCATGGTTCTCGATGAATTTGTCATTGGAGACAAAGAAGCCACCGGCGCCCATCGCCGGGTCATAGACGCGGCCGTTGTAGGGGGCGAGCATTTCGATAATCAGGGTAACGATGCTTTTAGGGGTGTAATACTGACCGCCCTGTTTGCCTTCCGCCAGGGCGAACTGGCCAAGAAAGTATTCGTAGACATGGCCAAGTATGTCTTTGCTGTGCAGGTCCAGCTGTTCACCGTTGTATTCTGGCTTGCTAAAGCTGGTGTCGGAGAACTTGTTGATCAGTTCCGAGAGATTGTGATTATCGACCTGATACTGGCTTACACGGGGCAGGATGCCTTTAAGTTTGGGGTTGACCAGTTTGCCTACCTGGTCGGCAGACAGGTCGTCAATCTTGAAGTTTTCGATCTGCTCTAGCGCCTGGTCGATGAGCCATGAGATAGAGCGCAGTTTAATGTCGCTCCCTTTTTCGTCCTGCCAGATAACCGAACCGATGGGCAGCGCTGCGGCTTGCTTTAAGGTGTTCCAGCGGGAGCGGACCGGTACCCAGAATACGTTTTTCTCCTGGTAATACTCGTGCAGCTCCAGCTCAGAATTGATGGCTTCTTCGTACTCATCGTCGCTGTCGTAATCATCACGCGGCATGTAGTAGATGTTTTCGTCGCTGTCATCTTCGGTGAACAAGTGGCGCAGCTCGTCTTGCCTTTCTTCAAAGGCGTCAGAAACGTATTTCAGGAAAATTAAACCGAGTACGACGTGCTTATAGTTGGCTGCATCCAGGTTGTTGCGCAGCCTATCGGCCGCCTTCCAGAGCTTGTCATCAAGGGCTTTTAGGAATTCTTGTTCAGCTGTTATCATTCTTACTTTCTCTTGGGTTTAACCGTTATTTATCTTGTCTTTTTTTCTAACAATGGTCGCCAGTAGTCACAGCGGTTTTATAGCTAAAAGCATCCAGATAATCGGCCCAGGATTGCATTATTTTTCTGCGTTCTTCTAAATATTGCGCTCGGTTATAAGCAGCTCGAACCTGATCGCGTGGCGCATGTGCTAATTGCCGCTCAATTGCATCAGAACTCCAACCTTGTTCATTAAAAGCTGACTGAACAACAAAGGTTCCTGCTTGGCTTTTTTCCTGAATTCAGATGGATCAACGCCATTTGCAATTTGCTCTCTTGCTTCTTCCGCCTTGCGCCTTGCATTTTCAAGCGTTGTGTTTGGATAAGGGCCAAAAGCAATTTTTTTACGTTTATCATCAAATGAATAAACAAAGCGCCATAACTTGGAACCACCTTTCGAAACAAAAAGGTAAAGACCACCGCCATCATTGATTGAGATTTATAGCCATTTTGTTACCCTCACTGTTACCTTATTAAATTAATCATAAAGAAGGCATCAAAAAAATTAACATTTTTAACTGGATTTAGCTACATTTAATTGGATTTCGCTGGACAATAAAAAACCCGCTAAGCCATAAGACTTGCGGGTTTCTACATTATTTCGGATTTCTCCGAAACTTAATTTGGTGCCGATGGCCGGACTTGAACCGGCACGACCGAAGTCACCACCCCCTCAAGATGGCGTGTCTACCAATTTCACCACATCGGCTGCATACAAATTATTCGCTTACAATTGCTTTTTCCAGCTCTTCAGAGCCTTTTTGCGCTTCATCAACGACTGTTCTGGTAATATCCGCGATTTTTCCCGCTGCAGTTTCAGAAAATTCTACCGCTTGATCTGCTCCAGTGCGGACAACATCGTTGACCTGCTCAACTGTTTCTTCAGTCAAAACCTGCGCCTGTTCAGCAACGCCTGTTACTGCATCATTAACTTCTTGCGCCATTGCCGGAACAGAGGGCATTGCGCTCTCGCTACCAGTCATGTTATCAACTAAAGGCACATCCGATTTAATATTAATGGTTTCCGGCTCATCCATTAAATCAGTCGGGCTATTTTGATAACCGACTAAAATGGCTAAAGTCAAACTGGTCACGAAAAAAAACGATGCTAGAATCGCTGTAGTCCGCGACAAAAACGAAGCAGCGCCTTGAGCGCCGAAAACCGAACCTGATGCCCCGCTGCCGAAAGCAGCCCCGGCGTCAGCACCTTTTCCTTGTTGCATTAAAACCAGACCGATAACGCTTAAGCCTAACAGTACATGGAAAACAATAACGACTTGATACATATATTTAAACCAATAATTATGATGCTGAGCGATAAATGCCCAGAAAAGATTCTGCTTTTAAGGAAGCGCCGCCGATTAAGCCGCCGTCAATGTCCGGCTGAGCCAACAAACCTTTAGCATTCTCAGGCTTCATGCTGCCGCCATATAAGATTTGCAGATTTTCAGCGACTTCTTGATTTTTTTCAGCCAAACGATCACGGATGTATTTATGAACTTCTTGCGCTTGTTCGTCAGTTGCGGTTTTGCCTGTACCAATCGCCCAAACAGGCTCATAGGCAATCACAGAGTTTGCCAGAGCTTCAATTCCGGCGGCTTCTATAACCGCTTCCATTTGTCTATCACAAACAGAGAAGGTTTGTCCTTGTTCACGCTCTTCCAAAGTTTCGCCTATACATAAAACCGGAGTAACGCCTTCTTTTTGCGCTTGACAAAATCTGGCTGCAACTGATTGGTCGCTATCGCCGTAGTAGCTTCTTCTTTCCGAGTGACCCACCAAAGCATAACTGCAACCGCTGTCTTTTAACATCGCCGCAGATACTTCGCCTGTATAAGCGCCTTTTTCCTGATCCGCAACATTTTGAGCGCCTAAGGCAACCGGCGTTGACTCTACTATGCTGCGCACATCTGATAAATAAACAAACGGCACACAAACAGCGATGCCTTGATCGCCCGGCTCTAATCCATCAACAATGGCTTGCGCCAATGCTTGAGATTCAGCACGCGAACCATTCATTTTCCAATTCCCCATGATTAAGGTTTGTCGCATTGTTTACTCCAGACAAAAAATAAAGCTCTCTATAATAGCTTTTATGTAATTAAAATTCAAGCAACGATTGCCTTCTTAACTTCATCCGCCAACTCATTAGCTGAGCTAGTCACTTGATCCTGATCTTCGCCTTCCACCATCACCCTTATCAACGGCTCGGTGCCGGATGCGCGCAATAATACCCGCCCCCTGTCGCCCAATTTTGCTTCAACAGCCGCTACTGCAGTTTTAACGCCTTCCAGCTCATCCAAATTCACTTTGCTTTCGGTTCTGACATTAACTAAAACCTGAGGGTATTTAGCCATCCCCGACTTCAACTCATGTAATGATTTTCCGGATATATGCATTTCCGCCAAAACCTGCAAAGCCGCAACAATACCATCGCCGGTTGTGGTTCTATCAAGACAAATTATATGCCCCGAACCCTCGCCGCCTAGAACACCTTGCTCTGAGGTCAATAATTCCATGACATAACGATCACCGACCTTGGCCCTTAACAACTCAATGTTTTCTCTTTTTAAGGCGTGTTCCATGCCTAAATTAGACATTAAAGTGCCCACTACCGGTCCGCTTAAAGCGGACGATTTTTGACGAGACATAGCGATGATGTATATCAACTCATCGCCATCAACGACTTCGCCCTTGTGATCAACCATAATCACTCTGTCGCCGTCGCCATCCAAGGCAACACCCAAATCCGCCTGGCATTGCAACACTTTTTCCGCCAAATACTGCGGTTTGGTGGCGCCGCAGTTTTCATTAATATTTAGTCCGTCCGGCTCATCGCCCATTGCTATCACTTCTGCGCCGATTTCGGCAAAAACATGCGGCGCAATGTGATAAGTCGCCCCGTGCGCGGAGTCGACGACAACCTTCAAGCCTTTAAAATCTAAACGCGTCGGTATCGTACTTTTACAGAATTCAATATAACGTCCATCTGCATCGCCGATTCGCTTCACCTTACCCAAAGTAGAGGATTCCACGGTTGTCATCGGCATATCCAAATATTCTTCGATATGATGTTCAACATCATCGGGCAATTTCATGCCGTCTACCGAAAAGAATTTAATACCGTTGTCGTAATAAGGGTTATGCGAAGCGCTGATCACAATCCCGGCTTTAGCTCTCAAAGTTCGCGCCAAATAAGCTATACCAGGTGTCGGCATCGGTCCCAACATGCGCGTATCCACGCCTGCGGCAGACAACCCCGCCTCAAGGGCGGATTCAAACATATAACCGGAAATACGCGTATCTTTTCCGACCAAAACGAATCCGTCGCCATCTTCGGCAAAAACTTTGCCTGCGGCCCAACCTAATTTAAGCAAAAAGTCCGCAGTAATGGGATATTCGCCGACTTTGCCTCTAATGCCATCCGTTCCAAAATACTTTTTTGCCATTACAAATCCTCCTTCAAAACAATATCTGAAAACCGCTATGCATCCAAATCCAGGGCTAAATATCAAACGATTTTCTTTTTATTCCTTCAATTATAAAAAGCCAAAAAAAAGGAGAGACCAAAAGCCTCTCCTTTTTAAATCTAACACGCCATTAATTCATTTCCGTGACATCTCCGCCAATGGGCGCATCTTTTCCGCCCGCCCGGCTTTGATCGTTATTCCTTTTATCATTGGACGGCGGCGTATCATCCCAACCTTGCGGCTCCCTAACCGCTTTACGCCCCATCAGGTCATCAATTTGATATCTATCAATGGTTTCGTATTTCATCAAGGCTTCCGCCATAGCGTGCAAAATATCCGCATTCTCCTCAAGAATATTCTTGGCTCGATCATAATTGCGGTCGATGATATGTCGAATTTCTTCATCAATAGAATGCGAAGTTTCATCGGCAACGGTTTTATGCTGAGTCACTGAATGACCTAAAAACACTTCGCCTTCTTCCTCACTATAAGCTAATGGTCCTAAACGCTGAGAAAGACCCCATTTGGTGACCATATTGCGGGCTATTTCAGTCGCTCTTTCAATATCGTTGGAAGCGCCGGTGGAAACTTCCTCCCACCCGAAAATTTGCTCTTCGGCAAGCCGACCGCCGTATAAACTGGAAATCATACTGTCCAATTTACGTTTGCTGGCGCTATATTGATCGGACTCCGGTAAAAACATAGTCACCCCTAATGCGCGACCTCGCGGCATAATGCTGACTTTATAGACCGGGTCATGATCAGGTACTAAACGCCCTACAATCGCGTGACCCGCCTCGTGATAAGCGGTCATTTTCTTTTCTTTAAGCCCCATCACCATCGACCGCCTTTCAGCGCCCATAATCAGCTTATCTTTAGCTTTTTCCAAATCAACCATGCCGACCAAACGCTTATTAAGCCGCGCCGCAAATAAAGCCGCTTCATTAACCAAATTGGCCAAATCGGCGCCGGAAAAACCCGGCGTGCCCTGTGCGATATATTTGACTTCAACATCGTCGGCAGCCGGTACTTTGCGCATATGCACATCCAATATTTGTTCTCGGCCTTTAACATCCGGCAAACCGACTGTCACTTGACGATCAAATCTACCGGGACGCAATAAGGCTTTATCTAATACATCGGCGCGGTTAGTCGCCGCAATAACAATAATCCCTTCATGACCTTCGAAACCATCCATTTCCACCAATAATTGGTTTAAGGTTTGTTCGCGCTCGTCGTTGCCGCCGCCTAAACCAGCGCCGCGCGAACGACCCACCGCATCAATCTCATCAATAAAAATAATACACGGCGCATGTCTTCGCGCCTGTTCAAACATGTCTCTTACCCGCGAAGCGCCCACGCCGACAAACATTTCAACAAAATCCGAACCGGAAATCGTGAAAAAAGGCACTTTAGCCTCGCCGGCAATAGCTCTCGCCAGCAAGGTTTTACCTGTACCCGGAGGCCCCACCATTAATGCGCCTCTAGGCACTTTTCCACCCAGACGCTGATATTTTGCCGGATCTTTCAAGAAGTCGACCATTTCTTCGACTTCATCTTTGGCTTCATCACAGCCCGCCACATCGCTAAAGGTCACTTTGTTTTGGTCTTGCTCCAACATTCTGGCTTTGCTTTTACCAAAGCCCATCGCGCCGCCGCGACCTCCGCCGCCGCCTTGCATTTGCCGCATGAAAAAAATCCATACTGCAATCAACAATAATATCGGCCCGAATGACACGAAAACCTGCATCAACATAGAAGGCTCTTCAGGCGGTTTAGCTTGAACTTCCACCCCGTTTTGCAACAGGTCATCAACTAAATGAGGATCATTCGGCGCATAAGAATTAAATGCTTCGCCGGTTTGCATTTGTCCTTTGATGGCGTTTTCATCAATAATTACCTTGCTCACCTGCCCGGCTTTTACCGCATCGATAAATTGAGAATAGGTAATAGTCGTTTCGTTACCGCCGCTACGCCCTCCAAAATTATTAAATACAGATAACAATACGACTGCAATAATTATCCAAAGAATTAGGTTTTTTAAAATATCGCTCAATTTACACGCTCCACACAGAACAGTATTTCTATGAAAAATGCAGTTGTACAAGGAAGGCCACAACAGAACGTTGCAATATAAAAATACACGCCCTATTAAAGCAATACAACTCCTTTTGCCTCAAAACACAGTGAGTCTTAACCCATTATAGACAGCTTGAAAGCAATCTGTGAATTGATTGTTATGTTTAATGATATTGGGGTAGCGGCTTATTTTTTAAACCCTTTCGCCAATATATATACTTCTTTGCTGCGCGCTCTGGAGGATTTCGGCTTTCTAATCGCCACCGATTGAAAATCCTTTTTTACTTGCTGATGGTATTCATCAAATCCGCTACCCTGAAACATTTTGATCAAAAACGTTCCGCCGGGGCGAAGCGCCTGATGAGCTGTGTCCAACGCCAACTCCCCCAAATAAATAGCTCTCGGCATATCCAAGGCTTTATTACCGCTGATATTCGGGGCCATATCCGATAACAGCAAATGCGCATCTTCGCCGTTCAAGACCGCCATTAATTGATCCAGAACTGCCTGTTCCCGAAAGTCGCCCTGAATAAAATCGACGCCTTCGATAGGTTCAATATCCAATAAGTCGAGACCAATAACTTTATGTTTTTTGCCGACAATTTTTCTAACATATTCAGACCAACCGCCGGGTGCTGCGCCTAAATCAATGACATTCATATCCGGACGAATAATTTTGTCTTTTTCCTGAATCTCTTGTAATTTAAAGACCGCCCGCGACCGATAACCCAGCGCTTGCGCTTTCTTGACATATTCATCTTGAACATGTTCCTGCATCCATTGATTACTGCTTTTTGTTCTCGCCATAAGAGGTAGTGTAAAATGTCCTGGTTCAGTAAAATTTGCTGATTAAGGAACGAGAATGAAATAACATCCGCAACTGGCGCAGGATTTCTGTTCATATTCAAGGCGCGGAAACAGGCGCATAGCAAGCTATGTAACTGTTTCCGCAACGCCGGAGATGGACAGAAAGACCAGTCAGTTTCGGATGTTATAAAATTCACGTTCCTAACCAATAATTTAATGACTATGCTGCAAATTAAAGCCTTGCAGCCAAATTGATAAGGACCCAGATTGAACGCCCTCGAGAAAAAGAAATTAAAGTCGCTTGCCCATCCATTAAAAGCGGTCGTTTACGTCGGCCAGGCCGGAGTCACAGACGCCGTATTAAATGAAGTTAACATTGCTCTGGATGCGCATGAATTGATCAAAATTAAAATACGCGCGGATCGCGATGAACGTAAAATTTACGCCGAATATATTTGCCGGGAAACTCAAGCGGAGCTGATTCAATCGATTGGGCAAATCATAATTGTATATCGCAAAAACGTCAAAAAGAAAGCTAAAAAATCTTAACTTTCTGATTCAAACCCTACTTTGCCGACTTTATTCATAGACTAAGTAGGGTTTAATTTTTGGCTTTATACGTATTCAATTGATAGAATTTCGTACTCTTTATTGCCGCCCGGCGCTTTAACCTCGACAACATCTTCAACTTCTTTGCCGATCAAGGCGCGCGCAATAGGCGAACCGACTGAAATACGGCCTTCTTTAATATTCGCCTCATCTTCGCCGACAATTTGGTAGGTCACGACATTTTCAGAATCCAAATCTTCAATTTCAACCGTTGCCCCAAAAACCACCTTACCGTTGGCGTCCATTTGCTTCACATCAATAATATTCGCATTCGATAATTTACCTTCAATTTCCGCGATTCGACCCTCAGCAAAACTTTGTTGTTCCCGCGCCGCATGATATTCTGCGTTCTCTTTTAAATCGCCATGCTCGCGCGCTTCCGCAATCGCGGCAATGATTCTGGGGCGCACCACAGTTTTCAGTTCTTCCAATTCCTCACGCAATTTATTTGCGCCATTAACGGTTAGAGGGACTTTATTCATTTACTACTCCTAATCCATTTCTATTCTGTCTAAACATTAACCTCACCTTGCCATCGTAGCGCCATGCGACTACAACTTATCAATGGCGAAGCAGGGTTAATTCAAATCAATTAAAGGTTTCGTGCAAGTCATGCAAGCAGTTAACATCGCCCGCATCTAACTCGCCCAGGGCGTAACAGGCTGCTTTTGCGCCCGCCATGGTAGTGTAATAGGTTACCCGGTGCTGCAAAGCTTCGCGGCGCATTGTGAAGGAATCGGTGATCGATTTAATGCCTTCCGTGGTATTCACAATCATTTGAATCTGATCATTTTTAATCATATCCACCGTATTCGGCCGCCCTTCATTAACCTTATAAACAGCTTCACAGGCAATTCCGGCTTCTTTCAACACTTTTTCCGTACCTCGGGTCGCCACGATTTGATAATTTTTATCAATCAACATTTGCGCTAATTCCGCAGCTTTAGGTTTATCTCGATTACGAATACTCATCAAGACTTTACCGCCCTGACTCAAATCAATTCCAGCCGCCCGCTGTGATTTAGCAAACGCTTCGCCAAAGGTTTTACCCACCCCCATCACTTCACCGGTGGACTTCATTTCCGGGCCTAATAAAGGATCAACGCCCGGAAATTTAACAAAAGGAAAAACCGCTTCTTTTACCGAATAATATTCGGGAATACGCTCTCCCTCAATCCCCTGTTCTTTCAAGGTTTTGCCCGCCATACACAAGGCGGCTATTTTAGCCAGCGGATAACCGGTCGCCTTAGAGACAAACGGCGCAGTCCGCGAAGCTCTTGGATTCACTTCCAATACATAAATAGTATCGCCCTGTATCGCGAATTGAGTATTCATCAAACCGCGAACACCCAAAGCTTCGGCCATTTTCGCGACTTGTTCGCGCAATTGATCCTGCATGTCTGCGGATAATTCATAAGGCGGAATCGAACAGGCCGAATCTCCGGAATGCACCCCGGCTTGCTCGATATGCTCCATCAAACCGCCGATCAACAAGGTTTCACCGTCATAAATGGCGTCCACGTCCATTTCCACTGCATCATCCAGAAAGCGATCCAGTAACACCGGCGCATCGTTGGAGACGCTGACCGCTTCTTTCATATAACGCCGCAAACCGTCCTCATTGATGACGATTTCCATACCGCGCCCGCCTAATACATAAGAAGGCCTCACTACCAAAGGATAGCCCAGTTCTTTAGCTTCGCTGATGGCCTGCTCTACAGAACGAGCTGTGCCATTCGGCGGTTGCTTCAAACCCAAGCGATCCAGTAATTTCTGGAATCGTTCCCGATCTTCCGCCAAATCAATGGAATCCGGTGAGGTGCCGATAATCGGCGCTCCGGCGGCCTCTAGGGCGCGCGCTAATTTCAACGGGGTTTGCCCGCCATATTGCACAATCACTCCTTTCGGCTTTTCCAAATCGATGATTTCCAGCACATCTTCTAAAGTCAAGGGCTCGAAATATAAACGGTCAGAAGTATCGAAATCCGTTGAAACCGTTTCCGGGTTACAGTTGATCATGATGGTTTCAAAACCATTTTCACGCAATGCCAAAGCTGCGTGTACGCAACAATAGTCAAACTCAATCCCTTGTCCGATGCGGTTGGGACCACCGCCCAGAATAATAATTTTGTCGCGTTCAGTGGTTTGCGATTCACATTCCTCTTCATAAGTGGAATATAAATAAGCGGTATCGGAAGCAAATTCCGCCGCGCAAGAATCAATACGCTTATAAACCGGTCGGATATTTTGTTTTTGGCGAATATTACGCACTTCTGATTCTTTAGTATCCAATAGATACGCGATGCGCGCATCGGAAAAACCTTGTCGCTTCAAACGCAATAACTGCCCTGACTCCAGTGTCGCCAAGGTTTTGCTGGCTAAAGATTGTTCGCTGTTGATCAAGTCCTCTATTTGCGCCAGAAACCACGGATCAATTTTGCAGGCTTCATGAATATCGTCGAAACTCAAGCCGCTGCGGAAAGCATCAGCCAGATACCATAAACGTTGCGGTCCGGGATGCCTTAATTCGCGCTGAATCACATCTTGAATATTTTCCTCATTCAAATCCGCCACTTCATTAAGTCCGTCTACGCCGACTTCCAAGCCGCGCAATGCTTTTTGAACAGACTCCTGGAAAGTACGGCCTATCGCCATCACTTCGCCGACCGACTTCATTTGCGTAGTCAATCGATCATCTGCTTGCGGGAATTTTTCAAACGTGAAACGCGGCACTTTGGTGACGACATAATCAATAGTCGGCTCAAACGATGCCGGCGTCGCGCCGCCGGTGATTTCATTTTGTAATTCATCCAGGGTATAGCCCACCGCCAATTTCGCGGCGACTTTAGCGATTGGAAAACCAGTCGCTTTAGACGCTAACGCCGATGAACGCGACACCCTTGGATTCATTTCGATCACTACTAAGCGCCCATTTTCGGGGTTAATCGCAACCTGAACATTGGAACCGCCGGTATCCACGCCGATTTCGCGCAATACATCAATTGAAAGATTCCGCAGAATTTGATATTCCTTATCGGTTAAGGTTTGCGCCGGAGCAACCGTGATGGAATCACCGGTATGTACGCCCATTGGATCAAAGTTTTCAATTGAACAGACTATGATGCAGTTATCTTTGGAATCGCGCACCACTTCCATTTCAAATTCTTTCCAACCCAATACCGATTCTTCGATCAACAATTCATTGGTCGGCGATAAATACAAGCCGCGCTCACAAATTTCGATGAACTCTTCTTTGTTATAAGCAATACCACCGCCGCTGCCGCCCATGGTAAAAGAAGGTCGAATCACCGTCGGATAACCGACTTCCGCTTGCGCGACAAAAGCTTCTTCCATAGTATGCGCCACATTTGAACGCGCTACTTCATAGCCGATTTTACGCATTGCCTGATTAAACAAGTCGCGATCTTCCGCTTTATTAATCGCTTCTTTGCTGGCGCCGATCATTTGCACGCCGTATTTTTCCAATACCCCGTGCGCATCTAAATCCAAAGCGCAGTTCAAGGCCGTTTGCCCGCCCATGGTCGGCAAAACAGCGTCCGGTTTTTCTTTGGCGATAATTTTTTCTACGGTTTGCCAATCGATTGGTTCGATATATACCGCATCGGCCATATCAGGATCCGTCATAATCGTCGCCGGATTGGAATTAACCAGGATAACTCTGAATCCTTCTTCACGCAGCGCTTTACAAGCTTGTGTGCCGGAATAATCAAACTCACAAGCTTGTCCGATCACAATGGGGCCTGCGCCCAGTAATAATATTGATTTTATGTCAGTTCTTTTTGGCATATTGGTTCAGCGTATAGAGATAGGAACAAAATTAAGCTTGTTGCATCATTGTCATGAAATCATCGAATAATGATTCAACATCATGCGGTCCAGGGCTGGCTTCGGGATGTCCCTGAAAGCTCATCGCCGGACAATCAGTGCGCTCTATTCCTTGCAAACTGCCGTCGAATAAAGAATGATACGTTGCTTTCAGATGATCCGGCAGGGAGGCTTCATCTACGGCAAACCCATGATTCTGACTACTGATCATCACCCGTCCCGTAGCTTTTTGCTGAACCGGATGGTTAGCGCCATGATGGCCGAATTTCATTTTTTGAGTTTTCGCGCCGCTAGCCAATGCTAATAATTGATGCCCCAAACAAATACCGAAAACTGGAATTTTTGTTTCCAGAATCGTTTTAATCGCTTCAATTGCATAAGTGCAAGGCTCAGGGTCGCCCGGTCCATTAGATAAGAACACGCCGTCCGGATTCATCGCCAACACATCGTCGGCGGGCGTTTGCGCAGGCACTACCGTTACCCGGCAACCTCTATTGACCAATAAACGCAATATATTGCGTTTGACGCCGAAATCATATGCGACAATATGTTTGCTCAGGTTTTCTCCTTGACCATAGCCCTGCTCTAAATCCCAGGTATTTTCAGTCCACTGATAAATTTCCGAAGTGGTCACTTGTTTGGCTAAATCCATCCCTTGCAAGCCGGGAAAACTTTCAATCGCACGCGCCGCGCTATGCTCATCCACTTCATCACCCGCTATGACACAACCGCGTTGGGCGCCTTTATCACGCAAAATACGGGTTAATTTACGAGTATCGATTTCAGCAATGGCAACGACATTATTTTGTTGCAAATATTCAGTTAACGTTTGCTCTGATCGCCAATTACAGGCCCGTAACGGAACATCTCTCACCACTAATGCGCTTGCATAAACCTGACCGGATTCATTATCTTCGGCCGTGGTTCCGACATTACCTATATGCGGATAAGTTAAGGTTACGATTTGTTGCGCATAAGAAGGATCGCTCAAAATTTCTTGATAACCGGTTAATGAAGTGTTGAAAACCACCTCACCAACCGCAAGGCCGTCTGCGCCGACAGATACGCCTTTGAATACGGTTCCGTCTTCCAGTACCAGTAATGCAGGTTTGTTCAAAATTAGCCACCTATTGATTAAAAAAAACGGGATCAAGTTCTTAAAAACGTCAGCTTCAAGAACTCTATCCCGTAATTTCGGACAAAATTAATTAATTTTACGAAAATATTATCACAAATTCATTAACAATTTTCAGCCTGTTGTATTAATCTTTCAAACCTAATACATCTTGCATATCAAATAAGCCATCCTGTTTGCTCTGTAACCATACCGCCGCTCTCACTGCGCCGTTAGCAAAAGTCATTCGACTGCTGGCTTTATGCGTTAACTCTATGCGTTCGCCTTCATCCGCAAACATCACCGTATGTTCGCCTACAATATCGCCGGCTCTTATCGTGGAAAAGCCGATCGTTTTACGGTCGCGTTCGCCGGTATCGCCTTCGCGACCGTAAATCGCGCATTCATCCAAATCGCGACCTAAAGCAGTCGCAACCACTTCTCCCATTCTCAAAGCCGTACCGGAAGGCGCATCGACTTTATGGCGATGATGCGCTTCAATCACTTCGATATCGGTATAGTCGCCCATCACTTTGGCGGCCGTTTCCAGCAACTTCAAGGTCAAATTAACCCCGACGCTCATATTCGGCGCCAAGACGACGGCAATTTCTTTAGCAGCCTCGGCAATCTGTTGTTTTTGCGCTTCGGAATAACCGGTAGTGCCGATAACGATTTTTTTACCGGCCTGGCGACACAGCTCTATATACTCCATTGAGGCTTCCGGTCGGGTAACATCAATCAACACGTCAAATTGATCCAGTACCGCCGATAAATCATCACCCACTTCAATATTCAGCGTTTCCAATCCCGCCAATTCACCGGCGTCTTTCCCCACTGCAGCGCTGCCGCTACGCGAAACCGCCGCCATCAATTGCGCTTGTTCCGCTAAATGCCCGGCTTTGATTAAAGACAAGCCCATTCTGCCGGAAGCGCCGACCACTGCAACTCTTACCATGACTACCCCGTTAATTTATCAAAAAAGCTTTTGACGCCGTCAGTCCATGAATGCTCTTGGGGACTATGCTTCTCACCGCCGCCGGATAAAGATTTTCTTAATTTTTCCACCAATTCGCGCTGCTCTTTGGTCAACCGCACCGGCGTTTCAATTTGAACCTTACACATCAAATCGCCTAGCGCGCCACCGCGAACCGGTTTCACTCCTTTACCCCGCAATCTGAACATTTTACCGGTTTGCGTTTCCGGCGGAATCTTCAATTTCACCTTACCGTTCAAGGTCGGCACTTCCAATTCGCCGCCTAAGCAGGCGGTTGGAAAGCTAATCGGCACTTCACAGTATAAATGTGCGCCATCGCGAGTAAAAATCGGATGATCTTTAACCTGAACCTGTACGTACAAATCACCGGACGGCCCGCCGTTCACGCCCGCTTCACCTTCATTCGCCAAACGAATTCTATCGCCGGTATCAACCCCCGCCGGCACTTTAACCGATAGCGTTTTAGTGTCTTGCACCCTGCCTTGCCCGTGACATTTACGACATGGGTCTTTAATTTGTTTACCAGAGCCATGACAAGTCGGACAGGTTTGCTGCACCGAGAAAAAACCTTGCTGCATTCTCACTTGGCCTTGCCCATGACAAGTGGAACAGGTGACCGGGCTGGAACCTTTTTTCGCGCCGCTGCCGTTACATTCGCCACAGCTCACCAGCACCGGCACCTTGACTGTCGCCTCAGTGCCGCCGACAGCTTCTTCCAGGGTTAATTCCAGGTTATAGCGTAAATCAGAACCCCGTTGAACGCTACTCCGCTGCCGGCCACCGCCAGCGCCGCCAAAAATATCGCCGAAAACATCGCCGAAAATATCGCTGAAACTCTCTGCGCCGCCATGTCCCCCCATTGAAGGGTCTACTCCGGCATGGCCGAATTGATCATAAGCCGAACGTTTTTTCGGATCGGACAAAATCTCATAAGCCTCTTTGATTTCTTTGAATTTTTGTTCCGCTTGCTCAGGATTATCTTTATTTCTGTCGGGATGAAATTTCATCGCCATACGCTTATAATTTTTTTTCAGCTCAGCTTCACTAGCGTTTTTTCCAACACCCAACAATTTGTAATAATCTTCTTTAGCCATGTTTTAACCCACTCCCTGTTTTTCGGGAGAAACAATTCATAAATTGCAACAATAAAGGCTCAACCAACAACCCTGATAAGCCTGAACAACTTTTACTCTGTACTTCAAATACAAAAAAAACCGCACTGGCTTAACCAGTGCAGTTTTTCTGTCAATTTTTCCGTTTCCGGAAATTATTTTTTGTCATCATCTTTGACTTCTTCAAACTCCGCATCAACAACGGAGTCGTCAGCCGGTTCTGCAGTAGCCTGTTCTGCGCCCGCCTCAGCCGCGCCTTCAGCGCCGCCTTTTTGCGCATAAACGCGTTCAGCTAATTTACCGGATAATTCAGTCAAAGCATTGGTTTTCGCTTCAATAGCATCTTTATCATCGCCTTTAACCGCTTCTTTCAAATCATTAATCGCCGATTCGATAGCGGATTTTTCATCGCCCTGAACTTGATCGCCCAATTCTTCCATTGATTTTTCCGTCGCATGAATCATGCCTTCAGCAGCATTACGCGCTGATACTAACTCAGTGACTTTTTTGTCTTCCTCGGCATGCGCTTCGGCGTCTTTTACCATACGATCGACTTCATCATCCGACAAGCCGCTAGACGCTTTAATGACGATGGATTGTTCCTTGCCGGTTGCTTTATCTTTAGCAGACACATTCAAAATACCATTGGCGTCGATATCAAACGACACTTCAATTTGCGGCACACCGCGCGGCGCAGGCGGAATATCCGACAAATCAAAACGACCCAAAGATTTATTACCGCTGGCGACTTCACGTTCGCCTTGCAATACATGTACAGTCACCGCCGTCTGGTTATCTTCAGCCGTTGAAAACACTTGCGCCGCATTGGTCGGAATCGTAGTGTTTTTCTCGATTAATTTAGTCATCACGCCGCCCATGGTTTCGATACCCAAAGACAACGGCGTTACATCCAATAACAAGACATCTTTAACATCACCGCCCAAAACCCCGGCCTGAACTGCCGCACCCAAAGCAACCGCTTCATCTGGATTGACATCTTTTCTAGGTTCTTTGCCGAACAAGTCTTGTACAAATTCTTGTACTTTCGGCATACGGGTTTGTCCGCCCACCAAAATCACATCATCAATGGCCGATGCAGATATACCGGCGTCTTTTATAGCTTGCAGACAAGGCGCTTTACTTCTCTCAATCAAATCTTCAACCAAAGATTCTAACTTGGCGCGGCTTAATTTAACGTTTAAATGTTTAGGACCGGAAGCGTCCGCAGTCACATAAGGCAAATTAATATCGGTTTGCTCAGTTGATGACAATTCAATCTTGGCTTTTTCAGCCGCTTCTTTTAAGCGTTGCAAAGCTAAAGGATCGTTATGTAAGTCAATGCCGTTCTCTTTTTTGAACTCATCGGCCAAATAATCAATGATGCGCAAATCGAAATCTTCGCCGCCCAAGAAAGTGTCGCCATTAGTCGCCAACACTTCAAACTGATGCTCGCCTTCAATTTCGGCAATTTCAATGATTGAAATATCGAAGGTGCCGCCGCCCAAATCATAAACGGCAATCGTAGTATCGCCTTTCGGTTTATCCATACCGAAAGCCAAGGCTGCCGCTGTCGGCTCATTAATGATCCGCTTTACATCCAAACCGGCAATACGACCGGCGTCTTTAGTCGCTTGCCGTTGCGAGTCATTGAAATAAGCAGGCACAGTAATAACCGCTTCTTTCACTTCTTCGCCCAAAAATGCTTCAGCATCTTTTTTCAATTTCATCAAAATGCGGGATGAAACTTCCGGCGCCGCCATTTTTTTACCGTGACACTCAACCCAAGCATCACCGTTTTCCGCCTCAATGATTTTATAAGGCACCATTTTGATGTCTTTTTGCACAGCTTCGTCTTTAAAACGACGACCGATCAAACGCTTAATCGCAAACAAAGTGTTTTCCGGATTAGTGACCGCTTGGCGTTTCGCAGACTGCCCCACCAAAACTTCATCATCATTACTAAACGCAATAATAGAAGGTGTCGTGCGCGCGCCCTCGCTGTTTTCAATCACCCGCGCCGTACCATTTTCCAATACCGCCACGCATGAGTTGGTTGTCCCTAAATCAATTCCAATAATCTTGCCCATTGAATTCTCCAAACTTGAAATAAATATTTTTTTACTTGCTAGTGATATGCGGTTTGATAATTTAATTTCAAGCCTGTTCGTCAACTTTTACCGAATCGCCGGCCGGCTTGTCTTCAGCCTTGGAAACCACGACCATCGCCGGTCTGATCAGGCGTCCGTTCAACTTATAACCTTTCTGAAAAACATTAATAACAGTATTCGGAGCCACATCTGCGCTAGGCATCATCGACATCGCCTGGTGCTCTTCCGGATTGAAAGGCTGACCGGCCGGATCAATGGCTTCGATATTAAATTTGGCGAACACCGTCTCGAATTGTTTCAGCGTCAGCTCGGCCCCTTCCTTAAACTTAATTACTTCGGGGTTATCCGTAGTTGCCGCCTGCAAGCCCAGTTCCAAGCTATCAATAACCGACAGCAATTCCTTAGCAAATTTTTCCAGGGCGAATTTATGCGCGCTTTCCAAATCTTTTTGAGTGCGCCTTTTCAAATTTTCCATTTCCGCCTGAGTGCGAACCGCTTTATCCCAGTTTTCTCCCGCTTTCTTTTCAGCCGCCGCCAATTGTTTTTTCAACTCTTCAACATTGACTTCTTCAACTTCGGTGGAAACCTGCTCTTGTTGCTCTTCTACAGCTTGCTCGCCATCCGAGGCTTCATTTTCAGAATTTAATTGTTCACCAGCCGATGCATTTGATTCAGTATCCAATTGATCTTCTGATTCAGATGAGGTTTGCTCTTGAGTCATACGCCACTCCAAAATGTAAATAACTGTTTAATTTCCCCTAAAATGGGGATTTTCATTTAGGATTCAAGGCTGCGCCTAATAATTTTGCAGTCACATCAACATAGGGAATCACTTTTTCATAAGCCATGCGAGTCGGCCCGATCACCCCTAACACGCCGACCACTTGATCATTAACCGTATAGGGCGCCGTCACCACGCTACACTGTTCAAAAGCCTGATAACCTGATTCTTCGCCGATAAAAATCTGTACGCCCTCGGTTGTTTGGCATTTATCTAATAAGTGAATAACCCCCTGCTTATGATTAAAGGCTTCAAACAGTTTTTTTAGACGTTCCATTTCGGATAATTCAGAAAATTCCATCAGATTGGTTTGGCCGCTTAATACATAGTCTTCATCGGACTTTTGATCCAGCGCTCGGTGAGCGATATTCACCGCATCGACCATGCCTTGATTTAGCAGTTCGCGGTCGCTTTCCAACTCGGCAAGCACCGACGCCCTAACCGATGAAACGCTGCGCCCCGCATAAACTGAATTTAAATAATTGGCCGTCTGCTGCAATTCAGCCGGACTAAAAACCTTATCCGTGTGAATGATTTTATTGTGAACCTGTTGTTCATCGGTCACGTATATGACTAAGATACGATTATTGGACAGGGGTAAAAACTCAATATGGTTCAAACATGCGATTTCCGTTTTAGGCAGAGTCACCACGCCGGCCATTTTGGTCACATCCGAGAGTAATTTTGAAGCGCTCTGCAACAAGTTTTCATTACCTTTTCCGGTCGTCGCCAATCCCGTCGTCAACTGCTCCAGTTCAAACGAACCGACCGGCTTAACCGTCAATAAGGAATCTACAAATAATCGATAACCGGTTACCGTCGGCACCCTACCCGCTGACGTATGCGGCGAATGTATCAACCCCAACTCTTCCAAATCAGCCATGACATTGCGAATAGTCGCCGGACTCAAATGAATCCCTGGATCTTTCGACAAGGCTCTGGAACCTACCGGCTGCCCGTCTTGAATATAACGCTCAACCAAGGTTTTTAACAAATATAAAGATCTTTCGTTTAGTTCCTGACTATTTTTCACACGCCACCCGAACAATTAATTATCAGCACTCCAAGCAGATGAGCGCCAAGCCTTGGAATTATCAACATCATTGCAAGCTTGTCAATATCGCATTCGCTTTGCACCTGTTTCAAATAAACACATCTTTACTCTCATCGCCTCTCGAATCATAAAACAAAAACAGGAACATTTCTCTTAGACAATGGAGTCGAAATTAGCTTATGATAGCGCTAACATATTACATTATCTGTATTAATAGCTCTAAATAAGCCTGACATCGCGTTAAGGAACAGGGGTTATTGTCACGTTCCTCAAAGATCACAGCAGTCATCATGAATGATCTCGAAACAAAAAGATGTGAAAATACCGAAACTGAATCCATTGTTTTTAATTTTCATATTCACAATGTGATTACTCTTGCAGGGGTCAGTTTTCCTAATCACTATTGGTTAGGCTATCAGACCAACGATTTTTTGAGCGGTCGAGTCGTTTTCCAAAACCTTATCCATCAAGATGACCTTAACCTCAGAGCCTCTTGCAAAACTCTGAGCTCAATTGAAACAAAAGTCCCTCCCGCCTCTAATTTCATTATTTTTTCAACATAAAAAGAGAGAAAGTTGATTTGTGAGTCAAAAAAGTCGTTATTCGTTGTTTTTTGCTAAATTTAGA
>SPJK01012266.1_pt1 | contig 24374 bp, 36 predicted proteins | sample 3741771 | NCBI WGS metagenome assembly SPJK01 (sample SAMN10925997, study PRJNA522277) | cold seep metagenome | isolation source: Elba SIP-enriched marine methane seep metagenome, extraction at timepoint T2 | place: Italy: coast of Elba, Mediterranean Sea
GCATGAACTGCCTGCCCCCGAATGGCTAAACGAAATCGAAATCGTCAAGCGAGTTGCGATCAAAGCTGAAACGGGAAACGGTGTAGATGATTGGGTGCTTGGCTTCGAGATTATCCCCGGCGATCAGACGCTTCTTGTCTACGGGCAAGGGCATTACGTGAGCGTCCTTTAACCAACGGAGTGACAAGCGTGCCGCGCAAAGGCCAATTCAAAATCCGCGATGAATACTGGACGGTCAACTTTGGCGATCCAGGGCGTGGCAACCTTGGCGTTTGCTTGCACGACAAAAAGCAAATCATCATAAAGCCAAACCGACCACTAGTTGAAATGTTCAGCACGATCATCCATGAAGCCCTGCACGCAGCCCACCCATACTTAACCGAAGACGAAATCTTAACTGGCGAACAAACAGCCATGAATGCCCTCAAGCGGGCGGGTTGTTTATCGCACTTACTCACGGAGGAAGATTGATGCGATGGACCAAGGAATCTGAAGCCCAGCTTAAAAAGCTTGTTGACGGTGGTCACACTTCCACCGACATTGCGAAACAGATGGGCAGATCATTGGCCAGTGTCCAAAATAAGCGGGCCTGCATGGGAATGAAATCACCACCCCCCAAGAGCACGACGGTTAAGGATGTTCGGACCGACAAAAGCAGAATCGCAGCCCTACAAAAGAAGCTTGATGAAACCCACGAACAGCTAGAACGAGAGCGCAAGCGTAAGGCTATTGGATTTGGCCGAGGCCGGATTGGGTCACGAAAGGGATCGTTCTGCCGGGTAACTTTTGGCGACACACATGGATGCCGAGTTGATAAGGCTGCCTTTGCGGCGTTCTTGTCCGATTTGAAGGTGATACAACCCAAGTCAATCATCGGCATGGGCGACCATCTTGACTGTGATGGTTTTCTCTCAAGTCACCGGGCGGTTGGCTACACATCCTTGAGCGACTACAGTTTTGCCCAAGACATCGACGCCACGAACGACCAGTTTGACGCTATTGCCAAGGTTGTTCCTTCACTTCCCGAGTTTGAATACATCGAAGGGAATCACGAATATCGGATTCTGTCATGGTGTAGAGACAATTCGGATAATGATTCGGATTTGAATTACCACAAGCGCAACAACATGCCGCAGACGGTCTTGTCGCTTGAGAAGCGTGGCATCAACTACTACAGCCGGGGCGAGCATCACGATGGATTGCGAAGCCGTGGAAGCATAAAGCGTGACAAATGCCTTTACGTTCACGGATCGTCCCATGCAGCCAACGCAGCCCGCAAGCATCTAGAAATGTACGCATGCAACGTTGTCTTTGGGCACACACACCGAACCGAACAGCTGATCAAGTCAACTGAGGCAACGGGGCCGATTGCCGCTTACAACCCTGGCTGTCTTTGTGAGCTTCAACCGATGTATTGCCACTCAACACCAACAACCTGGTGCCACGGTTATGGCTTGCAGTTCATTACCCGCAGCGGATTCTTACATATCAACATCCCAATTATCGACGGGGTGAGCTACTTGCAACCACTTATGAAAACCATAGGAATTGATAAATGAGCGACGTTAAAACAGAAGCGGAGAAGTTGATTGCTGAAGTTCGGGTTAAGCCTGAGTTTTGCAAGGTTGGGACGTTCGCTGCCAATATAGCTGGACGCTGGGCTGAAGTTGATGGCGATGCGACCCCTGTGGGGTTTGGATGGGATGGCCACACGGGGTGGACGCCAATCCAGGTGCCACCAATCCCACAAGAGTTGCACGACAAGTACCCCGACCTCTGGAAGCACACCAAATTCCAAGTCACCGCCAAAGACCTGGCGAGCTATACCGATCTAACCAGTACGGATGGAGAGGTGGCTAAGCAGTCGCAAACGGTCACCAACGACCAGGGAGGCATGCAGTCACACATTGAAGCCCGGTTTGATCTCGTGCCACCCAACGCCCTCAAATTGGTTGCCGAGTGCTTGGGATTTGGTGACACTAAGTACCCTGAGTTTGAGGACGGCACGCCCAACTGGCACAAGATCCCCGCAGCCGATCACCTGAATCATTTGATTGCCCACGCCAACGCTTACCAAAGAGGCGACGCAACCGAGCAACACCCGGTCAACCTGGCAACACGGGCAATGATGTTCTTGGAGACGCTGGCAAGGGATGAGGAAACAGCGTCGAAGTATTGGCATCCCGAGATGAGCAATCAAACCGTGGAGGTGAAGTGATGAGGACTAACAAATTCGAGGCGGCACTAGCGGCTATTATAGTGGGCACATTATTTTACAGTGCTGTCATAACCGCAGTTGTTACAACTAAACAACACTGCACACCATCCACCGAAACCAAGCAACTAACCCTAGAACTCTTCCCTGAAGAACTAAACAAACAACAAGCGAAAGCGTACGCGGACCTTGTTGAGGTTTGGGGGGAGGTGAAGTGATGGAACGAGTGGAAGGATTCATCCACGGAATCTTGGTAGGCTACTGCTTGGCTGAGATTGTTCACATTTTCTTTAGCAATAACTAACAGGGCCTAATAAATGAACGACCCAACGCAAGACGCCGAGGCTGAAGAGATCCAACGGAGGGAGCGGGCGAAATCGGCTGAGCATTGGCTTAGCCCCAACAAGCCGCAAGAGATAACCCCAGGCATTACCGCCATGCTACTACGAACCGAAGGAAGCCGAGCAAAAATCGTCTTTTCGATTGACCCAACAGCCCAAATCGGGTATAGTGTACGCATGACCACATAGTTAGCAGGCTCAACCTGCCGCGTACTCACAAGAGCCGCCCCAGTCTGGACCAAGACGATGGGCGGCTTTTTGCATTTACCCTCAGCAAAAAAGGCAAGCCGTGTCAAGCAGATTCGACGCAATCAAAGAATGGGTTCTCGCCAACAAAGGCTTGTTCTTAACCCTCGCCCGCACATTCGCCAGCAGCACATCCAACAAGATCGATGACAAGTTGGTTGAATTCCTGGAACTAATCTTCGCCAGCGACGAAGGGGGCGGTTGGTTCTTCTCATCGCTCGAAAAGGGAGCAGCCCTCCCGATGGCACCCTCGCTCAGCGATGCCGTGTCAGAAGCTGGCTTCGATGCCACCAAGAGCTTTGAAGATGCCAAGGAATTCATCCCTGCCGTTTCTGGAATCGTGAAGCTAGCAGCATGAGAATCGGAATAAGCCTAGACACCGACGAAAGCAAAGAGTTCTACAGCAAGCACCGTGAAGCCATCACGCAAGGCATAGAACTTTTCTTCGAGACTATCGGAATCGAGGCTGGCGTTACCTTTGCGGACATCGTGCCAACCAGGTTTGGAGATACGACTATCAAGAACCGAACCGTTGAAAAAGTAAAAGACGCGGGCGACGACCTCATCGAATCAATCGAGGATTCCTTCAATGTTTGAACAATTCATCGACATGATCGGCTGGGAGATGCTTGGCGGCGTTGCCTTGCTGCTGGTTGTTACGTTTCGCAATCGGGGGTCTTTGTTTGCACTGATTCCCAGTCAGGAAAACACCCCTAAAAACCTGACGAACTACGAGCGAGAGATTGAAGAGTTGAAGGCACTCGAAGGCTTGGAGCAACGCGCCAAAAGACTCAACAACGACGAACTCAAGAAAGCTTGCAAGACGTTTCGGCATCAGTGGCACGTTGATCAGAACGCAGAGGGCACCGTTGAAAACGCTTGACAAGATCCTGCTGTTCGCTGCCATCTACCTGATTGCAACCAGCTTTCAGGGCGGGGGGATTATTGGCGTAGACAGACCAGCTGCTTTGCTTGTTTACGAAAAGAGCGCCGCCAGCCGCCTAAGCCAAGAGCAAAACGCAATCCTCACCAGCGACATTTGGGAACAATTCCGAAGCATGGGCGGAGACTATCGGATCTTGGACAAAGACAGCAAATTCAACGACCCATCAAGCCCGTGGGCTAAAGCGATACAGCGAGACCGGGACAGTATCCCCTGGCTGATTGTTTCTAGCGACAACTTCAACACGGAACAGCCATTGCCTGCTAATAGCGCAGAGGTTGGCAAGCTTCTCATGAGGGCCGTTCAGTGACCCTCAGCAAAGGCTATGAGCCCCGCAACTACAGCGCCCAACCTTATGGCAGCGTCCCCTACACCAAGGCATTCGACCTTGAGTTGATCCCACGGGATGAGTGGAAGGACCGCATCGATTACCTGAACGAGCATAAGTGTAGTTTGATGCACCTGGTCGAGCGTGCCAGGGAACGCGGTGAGTTCAAGCTTAACTATCAAAACGGGTTGCCCTACTGCTGGAACCACGGAGCGGTCCATGCCCTGCAAGTCTGCCGACTCAAAGAGGGCCAGCCGTGGGTTGAGTTATCAGCCACAGCCGGCGCCGCCAAGATTAAAGGCTTCGAGGAACGAGGCGGAAACACATGGGATGGCATCCCCTTCATGGCAGAGAACGGCGTGCCAACGGTTAAGCATTGGCCGGAAAACGAAATGAAGCGGGCCAACGACAACCCAGAGACCTGGAAGAACGCCAAGCAGTTCAAGTTGGACGAATGGCTTGAGCTAAAGAGTAAAGACCTCGATCAGAAGATGACTTGTCTTTTGAACCTGATCCCTGTGGTTTCCGGTTACGACTGGTGGGGCCACATGGTTTGTGACCTAGAGGCCACTTATCGAGTCAGCAGGGGTAGAACGACCTTTGGCGTCAAGGGGATCAACTCCCATGGCCGAAAGTGGGGCGAATCTAAAGACGGAACCTATCAGCTATGGGGTGACAAGGCGATCAGCTTTGATCAAGCAGCCCCAGCAACAACAACCCAAGGAGGCGTATCGTGAAATTCAACGACTTAATTCTATTGGCAGCAATCCTATTGATTGCCATATCGGGACAACCGAGCAGCCCAGGACAAACCGAAGCGGCGGCTGCCATTCGTTGTCAAAACGGCGTTTGTGAACGGGTCTATAAGGAAGAAACCTTTCAAACTGAATCAGCACCCACGCCAGCACCGCAAGTGGTGGAATCATTACCACCTGTGGAGGCCCCTGAGCAATCGATTCTGCAATCAAACAGCACAAACACAACCAGCAATAAAAGCCTTCTGAGTCGTTGCCGTGATTTTGTTTTTGGTGAGAAGAATTTGCGATCAAGAGTTAAGAGCCGAAGCTGGAAGTTATTCAATCGCCGAGGCCGCCGATGAGCCACCCCTTCAGCACATCCCTACACGTTGAACTAGTCAACCACCTAAACAAGCACAACGCGGTTAAGGCGGATCGGGCTAGTGACTTCGCAACAACCAGCAAAGAGTCCAGAACCAAGCGGGGACGCAACCGGCAGCGATTTGTCGAAAGCATCGCATCACATGGCCAATTGAACTATGGGCTAGGGCTGAGGGGCAGAGACTTCAGGCGGGCAACCAAGGCGGACGTGAAAGACGAATGTGGCGATTGCGGATCGATCATCCTACTTTTCAGCCTCGCAAGTTTAATTATCAACCTGCTGAGATACCTAGAGCAGAGAAAGAACAGTTGAGATGACTGGCATTAAATTAACGCTCGGCCTGAGTTCAATCGGGTGGCTGCTTGCTAATGCACAAGTGACGCCTGGTCTATCGCTTGAAAGGTTGGCAACAGATGCACCAGCCTATGCGATCCTGGCTTGGTTGATATGCAAGACGATCCCACAGATTAGCAGAGATCACCGCGAAGGACTGGAGTCTGTCGCCCAAGAGGTCAGGAATAACGGCGAAAGCCACCGCAAGCTATTAGAAAGAGCATTGGATCTCGATGACTGCGACATCCCCAACTAACGACAACGACAACAACCGGAAAACCGAAGTCAAGGTTGAGGTTGAATCAACCACCAACGTCTTTGTGATTGTTGGTGAAAAGCCAGAAACGATCATTGAGAAGATCAAAGGGATTCTAGGACGTTGAACTTCGACCTCACCCCACACAAAGAACTGCACGCAAGCTTGGGTTTACATAAGACCATCACGCCGATGGTTGGCATCTATGAATCGCACCTTTGGAACGATCGACAGGAAGCTTACAAGCATAAGTTTGAGCCAATTGACGTTGATGCTGACTGGGTGGATCGCATTGTTGATGCTGAAGCGGTGATGATCGACATCGAGAGCCTCAACCAACCCAAGAGGCCACACACGCCAGAACTGTTTGATTGGTTTAGCGACATCGTTCAACAAGTGCGCGATTTCACCGACGCACCCGTTTACTGGTATGGGTCGGTTTATGAGCCACGCAGCAGATACGAATGGAGTTTCTCAAAGGCGTTTGGATATGTCGAAGCCTGGCAGAATTCCTCGCTAGCCAAAGTGATTGACGGCATTGCCGTACCGAATTACCAGCGATGGAACAACCGCGAACACTACCGATTTGCTGTCAAAAGGTTTGCCTGCGATTTGGCAGAGATCCCAAGCATTGCAATCTATTGGACCGCCTACCACGACGCCAACACAGTTAAGACGCGACGCAAGATGCCGATTCCACACACCAACATAAAGCGGCAATTGCAAGAACTGCAAGAACTCTACGATGGCGTGGCACTCTGGTCACCACCAACAAGCTACGAGCCCGAAGAGTATCGGCGGCAACTACACAATTCACGGCTTTACGCCTTGGAGGTTATGGAATAAATGGCCGCAATATCGGGAGATCGATCAGTTGCCCAAGCGATGGTGGCAGCAAGCACAGAGATTGTGCATGTTGTTGGCATAGGCGATTCAAACCAAGTCCACAATAGTAATGGCTGGGACAATGGCTGGCAGTATGCATTCCTGAACGCTAACACAACGGCAAGAATGTTTGCCACTGGTTGGACATCTCCAAACAACAATGGCCAATCCGGGTTCAATATCGGATACCTTTCGGCTGAATCGTTTATCGACATAGGCGACACTTCAACCGATTACTCAGAGTTTGACTCTTTCGTTGGTCCGTCAGGAACTTTTGACAGTTGTAATGTTGCCAGTGGCAGTACCAGCCCGGCGAGTTCCGGTGTTGCTGGAGTTTATCTAGACAGCACCCACCCACAACTGACCGAAGCTGCTCAATGGCAAGGGCACTACGGAACTTTTGACAACACGCCGAGTGGGGCAGCTACATTCGCACCAAGAGCCAGGACATCGCCTTCTAATTCAGGAATCCCTGGCTACACCCACCCTGGAACTGTCTCATGTAAGACAGGAACTTTTGGTTTAGCAGTTGCTACTGTTCAATGGCCAGCCGATGCAGGTAGAAATGAGCAAATTCAAGCCGGATACAAGAGGCCTGGCTTCAGCAACATTGTAGGTCCGTTCTTTGCACCCTTCAATCGAATTGTATTTACTGAACAGAATTCCGGGTTTGCTTACACCACCTTGTTGTTTCAAGGAGGGCAGAGTTGTCGGGTTGCTGCTAACTCAATCCTGGGCATGGAGAGTGATTTCTTCAGCACCATGTTTGGCAAAATGCGGCAAGACAGCATTGACGCAAGTCAGACGCCGAAGGTTGTCATTAAGATCAACCATGGCCTGAACGACCGCAATGACACAAATGCAAGTGTGGGTCCAGCAACAGAATCAGATAGCAGTACCGCAGCCGGATTTGTCGATAACGTCACTGCTATCGTCAATGAGTTCGAGACGCGATGGACCGCAGAGGGCTGGGATACTTCAGAACTTCATTTTGCGATAATGCCAGCTCATAGAATCGCGACTACCGAAGACACAGACTTGGCTGCTTACCGATCAGCAATAGAAACCTACGCAGCATCACGCAGTCGTATCTTATCGATCAATCCAACTGACCTAAATGACTACTCCGAGTATACCGCGAACAGCAACGCTTGGTTAAGTGGTGGAAGTGATGCGATACACCTATCAAAAACCGGACATGAGCAAGTTGCTCTTACTGCCTTGAATGCGATCCAAGATTACGCACAGGCGTCAAGCAAAAAGAAGAAAATAATGAACAAACTGCTAGGAGCCTAAAGATGGCAATAGAAAAAAATACAGCTAACCAAAAGCTTGTTGTTGTGGCTGTGGATGGTGACGGCAACTTCCTTGCTGGCGACTCGGCAAATATAACTTGCACGCTGAGCAAGGACCACGGCAGTTATACGGCACTGGGTGACACCAACCCGACCGAAAATACGGCAGGCCGCTATACGTTCGATTTGACGACGGCGGAAACGAACGCCGATCACTTGCACTTTATCCCCGTTAGTTCCACGGCAGACGTTAGCGTTGCGGTTGATAACAATGCAAACGGGGCAACCAGCAGAGAGAATTTTATCGAATCGATAATCACCGAACTTAATACCGACATTGGTGACACGTCAATTAATGGTTCTATCTCTGATCAGGTGGATTCGATTAAACAAGAAATTAACAGCGGCACCTATGGCCTTAGCGCAATCAATACGAATATCATCACGGTTGATACGGTTGTTGATGCGGTCAACGTCTTGCTCACTAATGGCACTCATGGATTGGCTGCTTTGGATACCGAGCTAGGCGCAATCAATACAAACATAGACAACCGTGCCCAATCACTAGAAGGTCGTCACGATACGAATGATGCAAATGTGCTAGGCATCAGCGATGAGGTTGAAGATTCTAGCCATGGTCTCTCGGCAATCAAGACAGCAGTCGATGGTGTATCAGGCGGCGGCACAACCACAGCCGAAGACATCGACGAACGATTGACATTCCGATTCCCCCGCAATGGATCAGGCACAACATCAAACAACCGCATCAAAGTCAACACCGGCTTTGACGGCACGATTGCGTTTGATCTCTCTGGCGTGCTTGAAGATGAGGACACCTTAAGCAGCGTCACCTCTATGACCGCAACAGCCACCACGGGAACGATCACATTCAGCAACCTGAGACTGCACACCAATAAGCGGAAGGTATTGGCAGACACAACAGCGATCAGCACCGCAGACACCTACACGATAAGCGTGACCGTGGTGACAGCCACAAGCATCACAGCGGTCTACAAGGGAGTACTGGTAGCAAGCTAATGGCACAGGCACCACTAAGGCGATGCAACAAGCCAGGATGTTCACGGCTGGTAAGGACTAGCCGATGCGATGAGCACAGTTACAAGAGCAGGAGCACAACCAAACACCAAGAGTTATACCGAGGCAACTGGCCAAAGGTCAGTAAGCACTACAGACAAGAGCACCCTCTATGTGTTGCATGCTTATTCAATGGCCGCATAAAAGCAACTGAATGCGTCGATCACATCCTTCCACACCAGGGAAACTTAACTCGATTCGATGACCAGGAGAATCTTTGCTCTCTTTGTTGGAGCTGCCACACGAGGAAGACTCAAGCAGAAAGAAAGCTCAACTTTGACTATGAACCACAGCACACAGTGATCTGCGGATTGCCTGGCGCCGGCAAGACAACGATTGCCAAAGAGTTAGGTATTGAGTTCTGGGATGCAGACCTACACAGCACCAACGTTAGCGATGCAGCAACAGTTCAGCGAGAAAGAAACCAATGGATAACACAGCAGAAAACACACAGCGCAGTGATTGTGTCACACCCGATTGCAGCCATGGAATTCGCTGCTAAATGCAGGGGAAAAGTAATGCATGTGACGTGCGATGAGAGCGAACGAGGTAGAAGAATTCGAGACCGGGGGGTGTCCAATCTCTAGTCGAAACGGGACGAAGAGCAAGACCGGCCTTTTGCGTTTTTTTTGGCCAAATTGAGGCCATTAGGATGGGACCATGAGTAAAGGCAAACCAGCTAAACCATTGGCAGTACTAAAGTTAGATGGGCAGTACCGCGCCGACAGGCACGACAACAAAGGCCCACAAGACGGAGGAACCGCGCCGAGAAAACCAGATGGGCTAGGCGATCACGGCTCAGCCTTTTGGGACATGATTGTTCGCAACCGAACCCCCTGGTTGGCGGAAAGTGATGGCGAGTTGCTTGAGTCGCTTTGCGTTGCCTGGCAGTACATGAAGCAATGCCGCTTGGTCTTAGATAAAGACGCAACCAACAAAGACGCCCGTTGCAGCTACACCGCCTACCAAGCAATTGTCAATCAGCTAGCGGCAAGGTTTGGATTGACTCCAAGCGACCGCGCCCGGCTAGGTGAGAACCAGGCACAGAACAAAAAGGATGACGAACTAGAGGAACTGATCGGCTAATGATTATGGACAGCAGACCATCGCCACCGAAAGACGTTGCCGGGTTTAACCCGATTGCAACAAGTGGTGACTGCTGGTTTGATCACAACGAAGCAGAAAGGGCTTCGAAGTTCTTTGCAAAGGCATTAGTCCACACTAAGGGAAAATGGGCTGGTAAGCCGTTCAAGCTTGAGCCGTGGCAGGAAGACTACATCCGCACCCTGTTTGGTTGGAAGCGACCAGACGGGTCAAGGCGTTTCCGCAGTAGCCTGTTGTTTATCCCTCGCAAGAACGGCAAGAGCCAGATTGCAGCCGGCATTGCAAGCTATGTCTTCTTCTGCGATCACGAAGCGGAGGCCGAGTGCTATTGTGCTGCATCGAACCGAGATCAAGCTGGATTAGTATTCAACGCAACGGCTTCTATGATCGAGAAGCAACCCAAGCTTCTGGGCAAGTGCAAGATCCGCAGCAGCTACAAGCGAATCGTCAGCAGCAAAGATCGATCCTTCATTCGGGCGATCCCAGCCAACGAAGGCGGCGCCCACGGTTTCAATGCCCACCTGGTGGTTGGCGATGAACTTCACACTTAGCCAAACCGGGATCTCTTTGACACGCTTCACACATCCACGGGAGCAAGGGAACAGCCGCTAGAGGTTTACATCACCACCGCAGGCCATGACAAGCAATCGGTTTGCTTTGAAGTCTACGAACGGGCCAAGGCAATCAGAGACGGACGGGTTGAAGACCCTTTATTCCTCCCAGCGATATTTGAGGCGGAGCCTGACGACGACTGGCAAGATCCCAAGACCTGGGCCAAGGCCAACCCCAATCTAGGCGTTTCGGTCAATACGGATTACATCGAAGCTGAATGCAAAAAGGCAATCGAAAATCCAAGCTATGAAAACACATTCCGAAGATTACACCTGAACCAATGGACGAGCCAAGACGAGCGTTGGCTGCCAATGTCGCACTGGCACGAATGCCCTCACGAACTGTCTGAAATACCCGAAGGGGAAACGGTTCACATCGGGTTGGACCTTTCGAGCGTCAGGGACTTCACCTCAGCAAGCATGGCTCACCTTGATGGTGACATATTGCGTTGTCGGAATCATTACTGGCTGCCATCAAAGCGGGTTGAATACCTCGAGCGCAAACACAATATCAGCGTCAGGGAGTGGATCAACGAAGGGTGGCTGACGCTGATTGAGGGCGAGTCGGTTGACTATACGCCGATCATTAATTGGATCGTAGAACAAAGCAGCAAATACAACCTACAGACGATCATCTACGACCCTTGGAACGCACACGCTGTCAGGCTTGAGCTAGAGGAAACGCACGGGCTTCCAATGCTTGAGTGTAAGCAAACCAAGCAAAACATCTGCGGACCCACCAAAGAGCTTGAACGGCTGGTTGTCAACCACAAGCTGGACACAGGATTTGACCCGGTGCTTGAGTGGATGGCTGACAATGTTGAAGTCAAGCGAGACGAACAGGGAAACATCATCCCAGTTAAGGGACGCGGCAAGCAAGCAAAACACATTGACGGCATTGTTGCCTTAATCATGGCGATCAGTGAAGCGAACCAAGCGGAAACAGCGTCTAAGAGTATATTCGCGGAGGAGTGGGATAGATGAGCGAGATCAACACGACAATTGCAATGGCAGGCCAGGATGCCCGCGATGTAACCACGTTGCCGTGGCTGGAGAATCCTTCGAATCCATTGGATGACGCAATCGAGGACAGTGGCAATAGTCGCAGGAAACTCAGGGTCACGCCTGATACAGCCATTACACTGGCAGCAGTCTGGCAAGCCGTCAACGTTCTTTCTGGGGACGTCGCGCAGTTGCCTCTTAAGGTGTATCAGCGAACAGGGGAGGGGAAACAACCTGACAGAAGCCACCCGACCTGGCGATTACTACACCGACGCCCCAGCCGCTTCCATGGCCCCTTCCAGTTTAAGCAGCTGATGATGTACCGTGTCTTGCTAACCGGCAACGCTTATGCGTACATCTTACGCAAAGGTGATGCGGTAGAGGAGCTTGTTCCACTAGACAACGATGCGGTGAGGGTTGATATACGTGAAGGCCAGCCGGTCTATTATTGGACCGATTCAAGTGGATCTGAAAGCGGACCCATCGGACCTGATGACATGTTCCACCTACGTGGCGCAGGCAACGACATGCTTTGCGGCCAGTCGGTGGTTTCGATTGCCCGGGAATCACTATCTGTTGGCATGTCGGCACAGAAATATGGTGAGCAATACTTCGCCAATGACGCCACCCCAAGGCTAGCTATCGAGGTAGGTGAGCGAACCGATAAAGATGCTGCCAAGCACATGTTAAAAGTTTGGGAGAGAAGGCACAGCGGACCATCCAACGCTGGTCGTCCAGCCCTATTAGATAGCGGCTCAAAGCTTCACGTGTTTGGGGTGTCCAACGAAGACGCACAATTCCTTGAGTCACGTGAGTTTAGCCGCAGTGAGGTAGCTTCCTGGTTCAATTTGCCACCCCATAAAGTTGGCGACTTAACGCGGGCGACATTCAGCAACATTGAACAGCAGTCTATCGATTACGTCACCAACAGTCTGAGACCCTGGCTTGTGCGGTGGCAAGATGAATGTAATGCGAAGCTGTTCTCGGAGCAAGAAATTAGAACAGATAGCCATGTTGCTGAGTTTATTGTTAATGCGTTACTGCAGGGCGACTTCCAAAGTAGATCTGAAGGCTATAGCCAAGCAATACAGTCTGGCTGGTTGTCCAGAAACGAGGCCCGTGGGTTTGAAAACCTCAACCCAATCAATGGCCTAGACGAGCCACTTGCACCCTTAAACATGGCACCAGCAGGAAGCCACGGAGATGAGGTTGATGAGGACACCAGAAGTGTCTTTGTTGATGCCGCATCGACGGCAATTGGGAAGGCGTATCAACGGGTTATGAGCCATGCAGCCAAAGAAGCAGCCAATGAGGGGCGGTTGTCAGCTTGGATACACACAAACCAGTCGAAAGAGAAGGAGTTGATCTCCTCATTGGTGGCCAGCATATTCGAGAGATCGAAGAAAAAGGGCATCACGGAAAAGACACCCGACCAAGTTGCCGACAATATCTGGTCAGAGGTTGTCAGATCACTCAATGAAGAAATCGAAAGCGAACAACCAAAACTAAAATCAAGAGTCAACGCAAAGGCGGCGGACTGCCCAATTAAGATCGAAACCTTCTTAAAGGAACAATAAAAATGGAAAGACGATTCACTAGCGGCGGGACATCCGCAAAAGTAGAGACCCGAGATGACGGAAAGAAGGTGCTAGTTGGCATCGGCGCTGTCTTTTATCGCGAAGGCAAGGAAGGCACCGAGTATCAACTAGGCCGATCTGTCGTGGAAAGGATCGCTGATACTGCATTTGATGAAGCCCTCTCACGAAACGACGACGCTAGGGGACTATTCAACCACAACCCCGACCACCTTTTGGGCCGTGTTTCATCAGGAACCATGCGGCTTCGCAAGGAGGGTGATGGCTTAGCGTATGAAATTGACTTGCCTGACACCCAAACAGCCCGCGATGTTGAAGCTTCGATTGAGCGTGGAGACCTGACAGGTAGTAGCTTTGCATTCACGGTAGACCGCGCAACATGGATCGAAGAAGAGGAGCGAGATATTCGCCAAATTGATTCGGTAAAGTTGTTCGACGTCGGCCCTGTCACCTATCCAGCTTACGAAGGAACGACAACTGGACTTCGTAGTGATGATGACGCAAGCGAAGCGATGGAAAGCTTAAAGCGACATAAGGAACGCAAGGCTAGAAGTAAACGATTGCAAGAACTAGAGAGAAGCGAGCGCGAAGCGGTATTGACGTCAAAGTCAGCATAGTGTACAATTGTGCACGTTAGCTGGTAGGTGTGCTGGACGCACCTATGCGGCAAAAGCGAACAGGTTTAACGCTGCTAGACGGCGGGAATCTTTCGGTATTTGTTTATTCAACAAATGCCGGTGGGTTTCCGCCGTTTTTTTGTGCGCCTCACCGGTGAAAACCAATAAGGCAAACAAAATGACTATTAAAGAGCTGCGAGAAAAGCAAGCAGCAGTCTATGGCGAGCTACAAAAGCTACGCGAAAAAGACACGGATGACTATCAGTGGAGCGGCGAAGACGAGCAGGCTTGGGCAAGAGCTAACGAAGAGTATGACTCGCTAGCATCTAAGATCGAAACCGAAGAAGCCCGTGCTAACCGTGGCGAGCGATTCAAGGGCATCGACCTTCCATCAGACAATAGCGGCATCGGTCTTGATGATCGCTCTGGTGGTTCTGGCAATAGCAACGCGGAAGTAACCGACGAGACCCGCATGCTAGCCTTCCAAGGTTGGATGCGACAGCAAAACGGGTTGGATCTTGAGCAACGCCACGAAGATGCTTGCGATCTAGTTGGTGTCAATCCACGCAATTCCAAGCTGGAAGTTGGGTTGGCTTCACAGGTTTCAGGCGGACCGGCTTGGAGCCGAGACGGACGACCTATGCTGGAAAGCCGGAACATGAATGTTGGCACGCCAGCGGACGGTGGACACACGGTTCCCGAGGGATTTGTTAGCGAACTTGAGCAAACCATGCTTGCATTCGGTGGCCCTCGCCAAGTGTCGCGAATCATTCGCACCGATTCCGGCAACGACTTACCTTGGCCAACTGTCGATGATACTTCCAACACGGGTGCGTTGTTGGCAGAAGAAGGAACGATCGGCAGTAGCGTTAACCCAACCTTCTCGAACGTCACGTTAAAGGCTTACAAGTACTCAAGCAAGCCCATCTTGATTTCAGAAGAGTTGCTTCAAGACTCAGCCTTTGCAATGTCTCAGGTAATCAACTCACTTCTTGGTGAGCGACTTGGACGAGCCACGGCGACAGCCTATACCACAGGAACTGGCTCAAGCCAGCCAACGGGTATCGTGACGGCTGCTTCTGCTGGTGTCACTGCCGCATCGGCAACGGCAATCACAGCAGATGAGCTGATTGATCTTGAGCACTCGGTTGACCCATCCTATCGGTCGGCACCTGGTGTTGGTTTCATGTTGAATGATTCCACGCTAAAGGCCATCCGCAAGCTAAAGGATGGTGATGGCCAGTATCTCTGGGCGCCGGGCTTACGATCAGGGGCACCTGATTCGATCTTGAATCGCCCGTACAGCATCAACCAAGACATGGCCACCACTGTAGCCAGCGCAGTCTCCGTCTTGTTTGGTGACTTCCAAAAGTTTGTCATTCGCGACGTCAACTCCTTGCGTATGTATCGCCTGGACGAACGCTATCGTGACAACGACCTGACAGGCTTTGTTGCCTTCTTGCGTACGGATTCTAAGTGTATCCAAACGGGTGCCATTAAGAAGCTAACGCAGGCATCGTCATGATCGTCAGATTTTTAACCTGTCTAGCTGGCCACAACTACGTTCGCAACCCCGGAGATACCGGTGAAGTGAGTGACGCTGAGGCAGCAAGGTTAATTGACAAGGGATTCGCGGAATCGGTGGGGCCGGAAACGGCCTCACTGTCTCCCGCCCGTAAGGCAACTAAGCAACAGGGCAAACCACGTGTCAACAAAAAGACAAACAGAACCAGCAGTTGAACTGTTGGCGATAGAGGATGCACGGCAGCATCTTCGAGTCTGGGATACTGCTGAGGATGTTTATATCGATTCGCTGATTGTGGCTGCTAGGGAGTGGTGTGAAAACTACCTCCGCCGTTCTTTGGTAACTTCAACTTGGAAGCAGACCCTCAACAGGTTCCCTCCCTGTGGAGTCATCGAGATTGCTCGACCTAATTTGATCTCAGTCGAATCGGTTCAGTATGTCGACGGTGATGGAGCGACCCAAACTCTCCCTAGTTCGCAGTATGCAGTTGACACACACGCCACACCTGGACGCGTCATGCGTGGCTACGGTGTGACTTGGCCAACGATCAGAACGAGCGGCACACCTAACCCGGTCACGATCAACTACACATCTGGCTATGGCTCTTCGGCTGATAACGTACCCCAATCAGTTAAGCACGCCATGCTATTGATGATCGGCCATTGGTATGAGAACCGCGAAACCGTAGTTATCGGAAAGGCAGCTAACCACGTCCCTGAAGCGGCTAAGTCTTTGCTGGCTACTGAGTGTTGGGGCGATTACCCATGAAGAAGACACACCGCCTGACCCTACACCGCAAAACCAAACAAGCGGACGACTTTAACCCAGACGACGAAACCACCACACAAGTTGCTGAAGTTTACGCCAGTATTGAAACCAAGGGAGGAAACGAAAGCGACACCGCAGGCGGACAAACCTCCAAGCCAACCGTGACGATCACCACCCGATGGGGCGTCAGCATTGCGGACATCGACCCAAGCTGGTGGGGAACACGAACAAACCCCGCAACAGGTGCGGCGATTAGATACAACTTCACCGCAACACGCAACGTTGACGAACGCAACCGCATGATTGAGATCGAGGCGATTCAGACTGATGGCTAGCACAGGAAGAGTAATCAAAATTGGCGACTTAACGGCAACAAAAACCACCACAGTGGATTTCACGTTAGCGACCACCCGCTCTTATCGATTAAGGATTGCAGTGGTGAAGTTCTTGTTTATGGTCGCTGGCGCGATTAGTCCCTTCCGAAGCATCTAGCTAAACATCAAGGAACCTGACTGATGGCTAAGAAAGGGCTGATCATCGAAGGCGAAAAGGAGCTTAACAAAGCCATCGCCAAGATGGAGGCCAAGCTACTCAAGAAGAACCTCAAGAAAGCGGCGAAGCAAGCAGGAAAGATTGCGCAGAACGCTTTTAAAAGCAACGCACCAAGAGACAGTGGCGCACTTGCTAACGCTTCAGTTCTTAGGGTTCACACAAAACGACACAAGATGGGCACGGGGAAATTTAGAACAAGCAAAAAGGGAGTCAAGTTTGAGGTTAAGCGGGTAGTTAGCGAGGACATTGGTTCGGTGGTTTTTGTGTCCCGCAAAAGCTTGATGAAGCAGATCGGAAAACGTGGAAACGCGGTTAAGTTCACAAGAAACAAAAAGGGAAAGTCAGAGATGGTTTTCTATCCGGCTTTTATTGAGTTGGGAACAAGTAAGAAGACAGGAAAAAGAGTATTAACTCGGTCGCTACACAACAACCAGAACCCAATTAAAGGCGAATTTAAGGAAGCCCTTCGCAAGTTGGTAATGAACCCTAAATGAAATTAGACGACATCAGAACACGATTGAACAGCCTCGAATCAGTCACCGAAGTGGTTGATCCTGATAGCGTTTTCGTTATTCGTCTACCCCAGCACAACAAGCTTGAGCGTTATGTTCTGCTTAGGAAACTAGGCGGCTCCCCTCAGTACGAACTAGCGGGCGAAACCGGACAACGCCAAACCTTGGTTGAAGTGGTTTGTTATGCGAAGGAGCCGAACGGATACGAGCAAGTTACCCAGATGGTTGACACAGTGCGAAATGCACTCAGCGGATTTCACAGCGGACTATTTGGTAACACCTACATCCAGAGTTGCACGCTCGAAAACGAACCCATCGAAAACTACGAACCAGCCGACGACGGAAGTGACAACGGTTTTTATATCGTGAACATGGTCTTCTCGGTTTGGCATACCTCAAGCATCCCTACCCTTAATTAAGGATTAAAATATGTCTTCAACAGGCAACGGAACCACCTTTGCACTCACCACGATCACCGGGGGTGACACAGCGCCATCTGGCATTGGTCGGGTTGTAAGTTACAGCGAAGTGATGATCAACGGCGAAGCAATCGAAGACCCGGATCTCACAACCGATCTGATGGAATACTTGGCGGGTGACATTACACGAATCGACAGCATGACGATTCAGGTTGTCTTCGACTCAGGCGTTCATACCGATATTGCAATGAACAACCTGCTCAAGCCGTACGATTCAACCCTAACGTTCCCACTCCAATCGGATGAATCCACGGCGGCAAGTTTGGCAGGCTCGGGTTTCTTCTTGTCAGCACCGCTTTTGGGCAACCTTGAAAGCGACGCGCGGAGCGAGGCTAGCTTGACCTGGCAGTATGACAACAAAGAGACAGCGCTAGCCTACACCGCTGGAGTTCTTTCTTAATGGATTACACCGTTGAGATCACTCGCAGGGTATCGAGACCGTTCCAGGGCAAGCGGAAACGCTTTGACTTTGATGCTCCACTGTGTGACATCCACGTTGACGGTTTGCACGTTGGCTATTGCACGCCAACCAATCCACCAGGCGAGATCCGCATAATCAACCAAGACGCCAATAAGGCGGTGGTTGAGGCGGTCACCAAGGCGGTTACCGAGTACTACGAACAACCAATCAACCCAGACAACATCGGCCAAGCGACGCCGATTGAGTCGCAGCAAGAAGACGACGAACTTGATGGCTAAACTAGCAACCCTAGAAGACTTTGAGAAAGCATCGAAGCGACGGTTCAAAGAAGTACCCATTGAAGGGTTTGGCAATGTTCGACTTCGATCATTGACCACCGCCGAATATCAGAAGATCGAAAGCTTAACGGTTCGAGCCGCCACCATGTTGCGTGAGGGCAAGAAGCGGGCCGAGGGTGAACGACTTCTTAAGACCGCCAAGTTCAAGCTGATTGGCGAGTGCCTAGTTGATGCCGAGGGTAACACGCTTGGAATACCTGACGCCAAGCTTGAAGCGATGGATGCCGCGATTGCTGGTGCGATTGAATCGGCGTGCCTTGAGCACACTGGAGTCGAAGGGCTAGGCCAAGCGGCTGAGGTAGACGAAGCGGCAAAAAACTAAAGAAAGACCCGCTAAGGGTAACCATGCTGCACTTGGCGTGGCACTTTCAGCGGGCAGACGTTGACGCATTCCTTGACGAACTAACCCAAGAGCAACTAAACGAATGGCGAGCCTATCGGGAGTTTGTTGGAACAGACGACTGGCGACAAATCGGAAGACTTTCCCAATTGGTTTATTCGATTGGCGCGGGCATGGCGGGCGAGAAAACGCCAGAACTCGACAAGTTCACCGACACCTTAAGCGAAGCAATCGAAACCGAAGACCCCCTATCGAAGCTGGCACAGAGATTGAGGCAAGACTATGGCAACACTAGGCAGCCTAGCGGTTAATATCGTTGCCAGGACAGATCGGTTCACTAAGGGAATCACCAAATCGATCAGCCTGGTTGGCAAGTTTTCAAAGAGCGTGACAGCTGCTGGTGCAAAGATCGCCAAGTTTGGGGTGATAGGTGGGGCTGCTGTTGGTGGCATATCAGCGGCAATGATTAAGCTTGAAATTAATGCCGTTGATAAGATCGCGAAGTTCTCAGATAAGCTTGGAATTGCCACTGAAAAGCTAGTTGGATTGCGATTAGCTGCGGAGGAAACTGGCGTTGGCGCTGACACCATGCAGATGGCGATCCAGAGGGCCACCAGGCGAATTGCAGAGGCAGCAGGTGGGAAAGGTGAGGCGGTAGGTGCGCTCACAGAGCTCGGGTTGTCTGCAAGCTTTCTTAATAGGTTATCGCCAGATCAGCAACTGTTACGGATAGCTGATGCGATGAATAAGGTTGAGAGTCAATCAGACAAAGTGCGGTTAGCTTTCAAGCTATTCGACTCCGAAGGTGTTGCAATGGTCAACATGCTGAAACTTGGCCGGGATGGGTTACTGGAAACGCAGGATGCAGCAAACAAGCTGGGGCTAACCATAACCCGCGACATGGCAGCAGCGGTTGAGCGCGCAAACGACGCCATAGGCCGCATGGTTTCAGCTTTCCGTGGGTTGTTTCGCCAGATTGCGGTTCGCGTTTCTCCAATGATTGAGAAGCTATCAAAGACCGTGGTTGAGTTTCTAACCAATGAAGACCGCATCAATAAATTTGCTGATTCGATAGCTAGGGGGTTGGTAAAGGTGTTTGGCGTTGTTTTAGATATGGTGCTTCGTGTCAGATTGGCAATCACACAAATGGTCAATCAGTTGGGCAAAGCGGCACAAGTTTTTTCCCATTCATCAATAGCCAAGTATGCAGGACTTGGCGACAAGGAACGAGAGTCACTGTTAAAATTTGGGATCAAAACATCCCTAGACAGTTCCGCACAAGCAAGTTCTCTCCGAACACGGCTAGGAATTGGCACAGACCAGGATTCTGAAGGGACTCGGTTCGCTAACGACCTGATAGCCACATTCGACAAGTGGAAAAAAGACCTAGCAGACAACGCCAAGCAATCAGCCAAGACGAACGCAGCCGAAGAAGAACGCGCCAAAGCAATGGCCAAGTGGCTGCAAGGCAAGGCGTCAGGCATCGCGGGCAAGGTTTCTGGATTTGATCCAATGGAAGCCATTAAGGGAATTGGGAAAAGCATAGGCCAAGCAACCTTGCTGCCCAAAGAAGCCGCATCGACGGTTGCAGGATTCATTGCCGACAACACCAACGGACCACGGCACCCACAATTTGCGGGCGCAGCCTTACGCGGATCTGCCGAAGCACGATCAGCCATCCTCAGAGGCAATCGAGACAACCCGATCATGAAGGTTGCCAAAGTCAACGAAAAGCAACTTGATGAGCTGAAAGAGATTAAAGAAAACCTCAAGGGCGGCGGGCCGGCGCAATTGCAGACCAAATCATTTGCAGCGGAGGCTTAAGCATGGCGGTGACTTCCTGCAAGCTGGTTGACATTGTCAACACCACATTCGACAGCCGCAATCTCATGAGTTGCACGGCTGAGTTTCGCATCATTGACACAATCCCTGACAGCACTGAGCAAAAAGGGCGTGGCCGAACAACGATACTCAACGAAGCGACAACCGCAAGCCCTGACAACTTCCCAACGCATTGGGATTACTTTGATTGGGCTGGCGAAACAGACCTTTATGCTTACGCGACCAACTTTAAGATCGATCGACTAAAGACAGAAGCCTCACAAACAATCTATAAGGCCACTGTCGAATACCGGCCAGCGGCGCCAGGTGAAGTTGTCTTGATTGGCGGCAATGGGATCAACGCCACCAACCCACTACTAAGGCCGCCGGTTTGGAACGGTGATGTTGACACATTCACTAAGTTGATCGACCAGGACAAAGACGGCAACCCCGTTGTCAACTCAGCAGGCGACCCATTTGACCCGACTCTCGAGCGCCCCGCGATCACACCGGTTGTCACGGCTACTTACAACTACACCGACCTGAGCACAGCCATGGACGTTTGTCAGGCAATGCACGACGCAACCAATTCATCGGCGTGGCAGGGGCGAGCCATGCGAGAAGTTTGGTGTACCGAGGCCAGGCCAATGGCACGAGTCACCGAAGGCGTCAACACGTTCCATCCGGTTGCTTTCCGTTTCGCTTTATCGAAAGTCGGCAAAAAATGGGATGATGAAATCCTTAACCGTGGATTGAGTTATAAAAAAAACGCTGGCGACGCTAAGAACGTTGTTAGCGACATCGAGGTCAATCTTGCCGACGATGGCACCCTTCTGGATAAGGATGGGACGGGAACCTTCAAGCCCTTCCGAACACGCCCCGAAGTCAACTTCACCACAACCCTAGGTTTCTAGCATGGGTGAAGTCTACGGCCTAACCGAACAACAACACCGCGAAGTTGGCAAAGTGGTCAGGCGGTTTCGCACCCGTGAGCCAATCCCACGCAAGCAACAGCGCAATCGAGGCCGAACCGTCCATGAAGGAATCGTCAAAGCCTGGACAGCCGCAAGCTGGAACAGCGGAACGAACACCATGACCGCAGGAACCATCGAAATCTATCCTTTCGCCAGTGATTACACCATCGACCGATCAGGCGACACGGTGGACCTAGAGCACCCCTACACGCACACGGTACCAGCCGGGGCGAATGTTTCATGGATTGGATCAAAGCTTGTAGCAGGCACCTGCGACGCTGTGACCGGATGGAGTTGATCGGATGGGTGATTCGCTTAGTTGGTGCTGTTGTGGCGGGCCGTGGTTCGACATCTTGCGATGGCATTTTGTTAATGATACTCCCGGCATCGTTCCCTTATATTACGGGCCTGATATAACAGAAACCAGCAGCCCGAACGATCTTTACTTAGTCAGCCCAACAGCAAGCGGTTCTAACGCAACTGGCCAAACAGCCAATTCGCTTTCTGAAAGTGTCTGGTCGATTGATATGGCCAGTTTGACCGACTGGATGCAAGACGGCTCAAACGCCGAATTCAACGGCGTAACTGGCGAAGGGTATGTTGCGGGTGTGGGCCTCTCGCCCTTTACCCTAAACACCTATCCACCTGAGCGAGCTGATTACAGTGAGCTTAGCACCAAAGACTACGCCGCATGGGTAGCTAGCCCAGATGGCACGGGTCTGAAATATGGCCTAGCCTTTCACGATGGCACCTTTACTCAGATATTGTCTGCGCTTGATAACATCAATTACCACTATTACTTCGGGTTGATTGATGGCACATTCCCCAATCTTGTCGATAGATACAATTGGGAATCCAACGCAGCCTCGCTCCAAACGGGCGGCACACTTGAACGAGGCTTATATATTGCATCCTCAATCCCAGGAGTCAAAGGCGTTGGTGATAGCAAGCTTAGTTTTGGCGGAGGCAGTCTAATTACCTATGAGAGACGGAAAGGGGTTGGCAGCTCTATTGGCAACGGGCAATTGCTTCTAAGAGTTCACAAGATAACCGACCAAGAAACCGACGCCGACTATGATTTGCTGCAGCATTCAGTTGTTGGTTCGTTCACGTCACAAAAAGCTGTTTCGACTGTAGTACAACAGGGGTTCTATGGCCCCAACGGACCTGACGACGGAGTTAATATTGTCTTCCTTCGTCACCGGTTGAACAAGACTTGTATATCAATTGAGTCAATATATACTTGCGAAGTAAATACCTACCCAGCCAACGAGGGGGCCTTTTACGATGCGCCAGTCACAATAGCGGAAAACTGCACTCACAAAAAAAATGTTTGTGTTGGGATGCAGATACTCGGTGAATTTACAAGCCAACAAAACATACCAGTTTTTGAGGTTCTGCAAGATGATCCTCAAGATGTAGGGGGTTACTTTCCTCCGCATGAAGGCGTGCCACCTGGGGGGCGACTATACGAGAGCGAACTACATTTACTGAACGATGTAATAACCGGCGTTCCCTTTCAGACTCCTCGTGAACACAGGGATTTGGACGACCTATACGACGTAGACGTCAGGTTGTTCGATGCTTCAGAGTCACCAGACGGCAACAGCGTCAACGCATTTGGTTTACTTACATACGCGGGCCTCTATTATGGCGGGGCTTCAATCACACCTTCGCTTATCTACGACGATGACCGATGCTTCAAGGAATATCATACGGTTAATAGTGGTTCTAGTTTTGCAAAAACACACTCTTACTCGTGGCATGCTGCTTACCTGGGTATTAGACAATGGTGCATCGACAACAGCCACCCGCTTACCGGTTGGGATAGTAATCCGCCTCCATCGTCAGCGTGGTCGGCTATCAATGCAGAGGAGGCAACGACCTACGACACAGCAGGCACGGGCAACACCCCGTGGCTTGAGGGCGCTATCTACGGTTTCGTTTGTCCGCCAGTAGATAGCTCCGACACGAACGCAGCGGACCTAATTGTGATGTTTGGTGAAATGCAGATCCGCAATGCTAATTATGACGTAACCCACACAGGCGCAAACGCCTATTATCGCGTCAGGTTGGAATTTTGGCGCAATGGTTCAAAGTTTGCTATTGCTTACTCCGATTTGATAAGCGTTGACCCAAGCCCAACGCTCTTGTCATCAGGCCTACAAGACAAGACCCGGTTCCTGTGCAAGACAAAACGATTTACCTACGTTAAGATGCCACTGCCAAACACCACATCGGGCCGGGTTGCCATCCGAAACGATGCCAGCGGGTACTTCGAGTGCAAGGCAAAACAAACGCCAACAAGCGGGGCGGGCGACTTGCTTGACATTTCATTCAGCAACTACGATCAAGCACCGCCGACGAGTGCTGCCAATCTATCGCTTACTAGCTATACTCCCTAGATGCGATTCACCACCCGCCAACTACTGACAGTAATGGCAATATCCGCCTACTTCTCCATGTGCATTGCCATCAAGTGGGGGCCGAAAGGGAGAACGATTGAGATCACCCGGCCTGATCCGAGTCAGGTTTCGCGGGCGGAGATGATGCTTAATCAGTTTGATACAACAACTATGGCACCACTAACCAAGAAACAATAGTGGACTGACATCGAAATACTTACTAAGCGTCACGATGTGTTCCCGCGTAAGCTTAC
>SPJK01064074.1_pt1 | contig 24359 bp, 27 predicted proteins | sample 3741771 | NCBI WGS metagenome assembly SPJK01 (sample SAMN10925997, study PRJNA522277) | cold seep metagenome | isolation source: Elba SIP-enriched marine methane seep metagenome, extraction at timepoint T2 | place: Italy: coast of Elba, Mediterranean Sea
GGTAATCATTCTCAGTCATGAGCATCCTTTAATGAATTCCTAATATTTTTACTGACGAAAATAATCTTCTGTAATCATTTTTGTTCATTGAATCAAAAAAAATGATAATTTTCTCGCACCGGTCATCACAATCTAAATACAAAATCATAACCCATGTACTCACATAGGATTTATGGGAAATAGTCACCCGGCTAAGTTGATGTTTATGACTACTAAGCAACCAACCGGTTTGTTCGCTATATTGAAGTTCAAGGTTGTCGTTTAGGCGATATGCTTTCACTTGAACCCAATAGCTGACTAAAACCAATATAATAAAAAAAAATTGAGAGGGAATATCGCCCCGCTCACTAAACAAGCGCTACCGGCCAATAAATGAACAGCTAATATATAAAATTGATAGCGCTGTGATCTCCTGATAAAAAAGTGCAATGGCTCCATAATGCTAAATTAGACGATTGGTTTTTATCCTTATAGTAATACTCGCTATAATGCTCTATTTATTTAAGCCTGTATTGATAATATGAACCCTTATTGGATTGCTTTTTTACAATCAAACGGCGCAACTCATACCGCCGATGACCAACTCGTCTTCACCACCGAAATAACGCCTGGAACCGATAAATTATACCCATTGAGTCATCTGGGCGTTTTTTCCGTTTCAGGTAAAGATGCTGAAACATTTTTACAAGGCCAAGTCACTTATGACGTTAAGTCATTAAAGCTACATGAAAATAGCTTTGCAGCGTTGTGCAATCCTTCTGGAAAAGTCATCAGCCCATTGATTATAGTCAAAAATGCGGAAAGTTTTAGCATTATACTGCCTAAAAGCTTATTGCCGAAAGTTATTCAAACGCTGAAAAAATATACTTTACGCGCCCAAGTCTTAATGTCGGAAGAAACTGAACAACTTTGTTTACTGGGGGTAAATCCTTCCGCCCTAAATCTTTTACGGGAGATTGTCCCTGACCTGGATATGCAAACAGTCGCCATTAAAACGCCTGATGCGCAATTGAACATGATTATCACCCGCCCTGATCAAGCTGAAAACTTATGGAAATCAAGCGTGTTGGAAAATCGGCTTGCCCCCGGCAATTCAATAGAATGGGAGTTTATAGAGCTATCCAAAGGCATACCTTGGATCGATCAAGGTCAATCAGAACAATATATTCCGCAAATGTTAAACATTGATAAACTGAACGGGATCAGTTTAGATAAAGGCTGTTATACCGGCCAGGAAGTCGTTGCTCGCAGTCATTATCTAGGTAAAGTCAAACGTGAATTGTTTTTGGCGGAAAGCCGCGATAATATACCGCAAAATTTTGATGATAGGTCTATAATTAATGCACAAAGCGGCCAAGCAGTGGGCAAGCTGTTGACTGCGCGACGCTATAATGAAACTTCTCGCTGCTTACTGGTTTTGAGCAATACAGATCAACAACTCGAAAACTTAACGCTGGCTCAGATGCAACAAGTAGCCATTAAAATCATTCCATTTCAATAACGGAACACATTAATGCAGTTTAAATCAGTCCAGGAATTTTTGGTTCACGTAAAGGCTGAACTCGACGCCAATCGTCTAATTCTACCGACTCTGCCGGATGTCGCATTAAAAGTAAGAGATGCCGTTTCCAAAGGCGATGCAACGGCTCAAAATCTGGCCGATATGATCATCACCGACGCCGCCTTATCGGCCCGGCTTATTCAAGTCGCTAATAGTCCCTTATATAGAGGTACGACGGAAATCAATAATATTCAAATGGCGGTCACCCGATTGGGCAATTCTACGATCAGAACATTGGTCACTAGTCTGGTTATGCAACAAATGTTCACTCCCTCCTCGACCTTGTTAGAACAACATTTCCGCGAAATTTGGGAGCAAAGCGTCAATATTTCCGCCATCAGCCGGGCGTTATGCTCTATGACGCCGCATTTAAATCAAGATGAGGCAATGTTGGCCGGTTTGCTCCATCAAATTGGCAAATTACCCATCTTGATTTTGGTTGAGGAAATCCCCGAATTTAAAGATAGCCCTTCCAGATTGAGTAAGTTATTGGAAAAAGCTCATCCGTCTATCGGCAAAATTATAATGAGCACCTGGGAGTTTCCCGAAGAATTAAAAATCGTTCCCTGGCAATATATTAACTTTCAAAGAGAATCCGGCGACAAGGCCGATTATATAGACATTGTTCAGGTTGCTTTTTTGCAAAGCATTGCCGGTACTGACCATCCGGCAACCCGCATAGACTGGAACAGTGTTCCCGCCTTTAAAAAAATCGGTTTGCAAACCGATGCCGAAATTTTGGAAATTGAAGGCATTTCCGAAGAAATCGAACTAGCCCAAAGCATGTTGGTATGAATAATATTATTGAAAATCAATCCATATTACGTTTTCGTCGCCTCGGTACGATTACGATTTTCGCTGTTTATTTTGTCATTTTAGTCGGCGGCATCGTCCGCGCCAGCGGCGCCGGCATGGGCTGCCCAGATTGGCCGACCTGTTTCGGACAGTGGGTGCCGCCCACCCACGAGTCGCAGTTACCTGCTAATTACCATGAAATCTACGCCAATCGCGGCTATAAAAATACGGATTTCAATCCGGTCAAAACCTGGACTGAATATACTAACAGGTTAGTCGGGGTTACCATCGGCATTTTTATAATTTTGACCGCCTGGTCATCGCGTATCTTTCTAAAATCGGATAAGGCGATATTCTATTTATGCCTATCTGTTTTGTTTTTAGTCTGTTTTCAGGGTTGGCTGGGCGCCGTAGTAGTCGCCAGTAATTTAGAACCGTTTATGATCACCTTACATATGCTACTAGCGCTCTTTATCGTCGCATTGTTGATCTATGCGATAGCGCGTTCTCAAAAACCGTTCCTGGCTCAAATCGACACCCGCAATATCACTCAACGTTTTTCATTTGTGTTAAAAATCGCCATGTTTTTAACTTTGCTGCAAGTTGCTATGGGCACTCAGGTGAGAGAGGCGGTCGATTTCATTGCTAACCAGCATAAATATATAGACCGTGAATATTGGCGAGACAGTTTTCCAATGATTTTTTACATTCATCGCTCATTTTCTTCGATTATTTTATTTACCAATCTTTGGTTGGGCTGGAAAATCTATCAAGCTGTGGATAAAAACAATTTACTGCTGAAAATGGGCTATGTCGTTAACGGTTTAATCATCGTCGCCATTTTAGCCGGAATGGCTTTAGATCGTTTAGGCGTACCACCCATCGCTCAACCGATACATTTACTTATCGCTAATCTAATATTCGGCGCTCAGTTCTTTATTTATATTTGCTATAAATATGCCGAACAATCAAGGACGACCGCAATCGCTTAATTTCAAAGGCGATTCAATGATGAGCTCCTGTTCTTTGATATTATTTATTTGCGCATAAAAACGCTCTACATCATTGAATCGCTTCATTAATTTTACATCTATCCCTTTATTCAAATAATTCGAGACCATCCTTTCAGCACGGTATTTTTGTTTGAATAACCCCAAGGAGATAATGCCTTTCATTTCACCGCTTCGGAACAGCCATAAATTTTTCACGCCTTTTTTGCGCAACAATTGTTCATTCGCTTTAGATTGTTGATAAGTTTCCCCAGCGGGATAATAAACCAAATATGAGGAAAACTCCTGCTCCAGCCGCTTAATGATTTCAGCCTTATCCTGAATTTTGCGTTTATTCAACCAGGCATTTAGCTTTTTTTGATTTTGAAACGGCCCAACTTGATAACATTCAGGCTCTTGCTGCAAAACAACTTGCTGCCGTCCTGGCCGCTCTTCCGGTAATTGCTTTTGATCCGCTTCATTCGGCTCGCTTTTTAAAATTGCAACGTCCGCAACATCTTCCGATTCCTCTTTGCTGTGCGCAGCCTGGGGCTTTTCGTAAGCAGTCAAGAGTTCAATCAACTGATTAACGCCTATCAACTCAACAGAATTATCACCGATCAACTCAAATTTATCAGCTGAAAAAAGTTTCTGATCGATAAAATAGGATTCTGAAATTGATGGGTAGTCATTGTTCAAATCCTCCCCATGATAATCAAATTGATTGTGCATCTGCGGTTTTAACAAATTATTCATCTGTTTTTTCGCATGCAGCATTGCAAGCGATTCCGAAAATTCCCCTCGCAATACAATTTGCTCTGAATTAACATCATCTCGAAGTTGTTCCATCGGCGCCAAATCCATTCGATGATTCCATAAAAAGAACAGTAGATTCAATAGAACTAAACAAAAAAATAGATATTTCATCATCCATGAGCCTCTTGCCCATAAATAGCCAACCCTTTCAAAATAAGCTCATTTTCCACAATGAAATCCAAATCTAAAAAACAACTGAGTAATTGCGCATCGCCGCCGGTCAAAATAATTTTTTCAAGATCCGGCTGTTTTTTTACACACCGCTCTATCAAACCCGCCGCTGCATTTAATGCGCCGCTTTCAATAGCGGCTTGGGTATTCGTGGCTAATCCCGCGAAATGCTCATCACCATCAAGCGTTAAAGCCGCAGTATTTTCCAACAATGACTGCTTCATCAGCTGTATGCCCGGACTGATAATCCCCCCCAAATGATTGCCTTGACCGTCGATAAAATCCAAAGTAATCGCTGTTCCGCAATCTATCACGCAAGCTAAGCATTCCGGATAAAACTTTTTTAACGCCAACAAGGCAAGCCATCGGTCCACGCCTAATTTACTCGCATTTTGATAACTATTGATGACTCCGAATGCATTCGCTTGAGTAACGGGCTTTATCAAAACTGTGTTCGGCCAAATTTTAGAAATTAAATGCTCAATCTCTAAAAAAATGACATCAGCCGCTACCGTTGAAATAATAACCTTGCCTGGTTTTGGTAAACGTTCCCATTGCCGTTGAATCAATCCAATAAAATCTTGGTTGCCATGATCAATAGCGTCAAGCATTCGAACGTTCTCGCCATCAGCAGTCCCCCACTTGATACGACTATTGCCTATATCGATCAATATCATTTACCCAGCCTTGTCGATAATATTTTATTCCCGTTCCTTATCATGGCATCATATCGACAAAGCTGGGTTAAGTTTTCCGAAAACTCACTTCGCCGGAAGCAAAACTTTTCATTTCACCATCCATGTCCACCTGCAATAATCCTTGTTCATCAATGCCGCTCACTACGCCTTGATAGCGGTGTTCGGCGATATTAATCTCAACCGGCTCGCCCAACATACAGTCATAGCGTCGCCATTCCGATAAATAATGGCTTAACCCATACCCTTCATAGTCGGCTAACAACGGTAACAGTTGATTCAACAATTCGGCGGCTAATTGATTTCGATCTATCGCCTTTTCATTCAAAATTGCAGTTAAATCCACCCACTCTTGGGTAATCGCCACGGCGGATTGTTCAGGAATATAACAATTTAGGCCCAAACCAATCACCGCATGGCATGGTCCGCCGGATTCGCCGCTGATTTCAATCAACACCCCGCCCAGTTTTCGTTTGTCCCAGAAAATATCATTCGGCCATTTCAAGCCAACGCCGACTACGCCCAAGTTTTCAAGCGCCTTAACAACCGCCACCCCCACCGCTAAACTCAATCCGCTTAATGCGCCCGGCCCCGACTGGTATCGCCACAATATCGACAAGTATATATTGTGACCGAAAGGCGAAACCCAGTCTCGTCCTCGCCGCCCCTTACCGGCGGTTTGATGCTCCGCAAAACAGACCATTGACTGCGTTGTTAATTGAACCGCTTTATCCATCAAATAGCGATTTGTCGATGCGATTGAATCGACAATTTCCAAAACTGAAAGGGAATTTGCCGCCGTTTTACTGAGCTTTTGCATAATCACTTGATGCTCCAAAAGTTGCACAGGTTTTTCCAATTTATAACCTTTTCCGGAAACAGCAAGCACCTGAACATCTAATTCATGCAAATTTTGAATGTGCTTATTGATGGTCGATCTGCTTACATTCAATTTTTCAGCGATTTCAGTCCCTGAATGAAATAAACCGTCAGAGAGTAATGATAATATTCGCCTGTGAGTATCGGTAAAATTCATGAATATGTTTTAAAGAGGCGATGCTACCGCTATAGAACAAATCTTTAAGGCGGTAAACTTTGTAAATTATTGTTGAAACGAAGTCAGTAAAAAAATCAGTTCATTACCGTCAATTAATTTCAAAACAACATCCGACACCACAAATTGATCATCCACGTTGATGGAAGGGATAATTAATTCCAAAGTCTCTAGAGAAAAACTAGCAAAATTTTCCGGTAATTCTGCTATTTCCGTCACAGAATCCGCATCTAAAGAGAACAGCCATTGGGGACTGCTCGCAGACAAATTCAATACGACATTAAATTTCCCTAATCCTTCTATATCGACGGGAAATGAAAGTTGGTTTGATTTAAATATGGCGGCGGCATTGAGCATCTGCCCATCCAAAACGCGAGCCGCATTCACCGTCACAAAATTATCGCGGTTTAAATTTTCACCATCAAAATCAATCGTCGGCGTGTCCGTTAAAGCGCCTCCGAAATTAAAACGCGGCAATGCGGCAATATTATCGAATACCTGCATACCCGCTTCGCTGACCTGACCAAAAACCGTAAACCCGCCATTTTGATTATCTAAATTTTCGGAATTATCCGCTAAATTTACAAACCACTGATTAGTTGCGCTATCCGGATCGCCACCCAATTTTGCCATGGCCACCGTTCCGCGAGTATTGGATATTGAAAACTCATTTACAATGGGATCATCTAAGGCTATGGAAGCTAATTTAATATCTTCAGTAATGGTAAATCCGCCCCCCTGAATCACAAAACCCGGCATACTGCGATGAAAAATACTACCCAGATAATCTCCGTCGTTAACATAATTCAAAAAATTTTCTACCGTACCCGGCGCGGTCTCATCAAATAATTCTATGCAAATTTCTCCCATATTGGTTTCCAGGCACACAGTCGGTTTTCCAAACCCTGTCTTGGCCGAACAAAAAAACAATAAAAAAATGAATGCCTTTTTCAATCTATTTTTCATAATAGCTTAATAAATTCCAATTAATAATCAATAACCTATAACAAACCCCAACTTCCCGACAAAATTAGGCATTTTTTTTCATTCAATACGGGTTGCTTTATCCGTCTGATTTTTCTATTCTAACTAAGTTTTATGCAAATTTCGCTGAAAATTCGCGAAATGATGTTTCTAAATTTATTACTTTGTTTACCGAGGATAAAATGAAAAAAATAATCATACCATTAATGGCCAGCGCCTTTATTTTTTCAGCCACTAACGCACATGCTGAAGCTGGTTTTACGAATGACAAAATCAAAAAAGTCATCAGCAAAATGGATGATGACAAAAACCAAAAAGTGGGCTTCGACGAATATTACGAGGAAACCGTAACCGACAATCATGACTCCATTGATCGCAATAAAGACGGTTATATCACAGCAGATGAAGTTCAAAATGAGTTAACAGAAGAATTAATCGAAACTGTGGAAGAAATGAAAAAGCACGGCGTTTCTGAAAATGCGATTAACCGCACCGTTGCTAAAGAGTTAGTTGAAGCTGAAAAACAAGCTGAAAACCTGGTTTGGAAAATGGATAGCGATGGCGATAATTTAGTTGAGCCGCATGAATACAGAAAATACAAAAAGAAACAGTTCAGCAAATTAGACCGTAACCAAGACGGCGTTATTTCAAAACACGATTTGAAACGTAAGCGCGGTTTCCCAATTCGCATTAACTAATTTTTTGAGTCTTTTTTGCTAAGGGGATGTATTTGTATACATCCCTTTAGCAATCAGTTCAATTATCGTCGGATTAAAGTCCGACCGACCATACTCCTACCCACATGCCGGTTAAAACTTGAATTGATGAACAGTTTCGCGTAATTCATCCGCCAAACTCATTAATTGCTGACTAGAAACCGATGTTGCATGTGCGCCTTCAGCCGTTCTGGATGAAACATTATTGATATTGTTGATATTATCCTGTATTGCCGCGCTTGCGCTGCTTTGTTGTTCAGAAGATGAGGCAATTTGTGAATTCATACTGCTGATCATATTAATCTTTTCGTTAATACGATTTAAGGCATCGCCGGCGGAAGCGGCTTGCTCAACACTGGAACTGGCCTGAGATCGTCCCTGCTGCATCACCTGTGCGGCTGTCTTTGCCCTTCCTTGTAATCTCTCAATCGTCTGACGAATTTCTTCGGTAGAGTTTTGGGTGCGACTGGCCAAAGTACGCACTTCATCCGCGACCACCGCGAATCCTCGACCTTGTTCGCCGGCCCGAGCGGCCTCGATAGCCGCATTAAGCGCTAATAAATTCGTTTGTTCCGCAATCCCTTGAATAACGCCTAAAACTTCGCCGATGCTTTCACTATCTGATTCCAGTTCTTGAATCACATTCGCCGCACTTTCCACCTCATTCGCTAAAGAATTGATTGCAGAAACAGCTTGATCGACGATTAGACTTCCGCTCAATGATTCCTTGTTGGCTGATTCCGCCGCTTCCGATGCAGTTGAAGCATTAGCAGAAACATGTTCAACCGTTGAAGACATATCATTCATCGCCAAAGCAACTTTGGCGGTAGCTTCTTGCTGGTTTTCCAAGGCTTGTTCAGTGTTTTGGGTAATGGTAGATAAATCATGCGCGGAAACCGCCAATTGCTCGCTGATTTCATTAATCCGGGCAATGGTTTTAGCTATTTTCTTTACAAAACCATTAAAACTGCCCGCCACCCAAGCAAATTCCGATTTACCGGGAATATTCAACCGAGCTTTTAAGTTCCCTTCCCCCCCGGCAATATCCTGCAACTTTAAAGCTAAATCGGTCAGCGGTTTGATGATAATTTGGTTAATCAACATAAATAAGCCAACCATCAATAAAACTATAATAAATAGAGCAAACCCCACTCTTTTCAACATAGTCTGATGTAATTGCTCATAAACGCCATCCAACGGGGTGATGATTTCAAAAGCGCCATGTAAATCACCCGCTTTTTTACCTTCCATTGTATATCCTAAAATATCCTTACCTTCATGATTCTCCCAAATATTGAAGGAACTGGCCGGATCGCCATGACAAACTTCGCACTCGCTATTTAAATAAACAGGACGCAAATAAAAAAGTTTGGAATTGACTTTATCCACATAACTATATTCAGTCGCCTGGGGATTTTGTTGAAAATAAGTCAGGATTTCGCGTTCTTTGGCGTTCGCTTCATTTTTCGGATTTCGAGCATTGATATTCGGCGCTTTGAAATCAAACCCGCCTTCTTTGGCTTTCGCTTTTGCTATTTCCCAGGAAGTTGCAACCGGCACCGATGCAATCGTTTTCGCATATCGCAATTGAGAGTCTTCAATCGTTTTATATGCTTTTAATTGTTCCGCTGTATATACACCGGCGCGCCATTTTTCAATCATGTTATAACGAATCGATTCGGCGACTAAAAGCAAACTTTTAGCTTGCTCGCGCTTCTGTGCAATCAGTATTTTTTCTTCCGATTGATAAGAAAGAAACAGCGCCACAATCGAAATAAGCAGCAAAGAAACAAATGTGAGATAAATAACCTTAATCCCAACTGAATTCCAGTTCATTGATTTAACCTTCGTCATATTATTGGTCTCTATATCGTCATAATCGTTCTAATCTTAAGCATTATTCAAATTAACCTTTCGTGGATTCAACTTTTAAGTTGATAATCACAACCGACATAAAAACCAAAAGCACTGTAACGGTAGATCATACTCATTAATAGAATATAGACCACAAAATAATGACTGCCTAGATTAATCTGCGGATATAGGTTTAGAATAATATTTATTTAATACTGATTAGCCTTGCAGTCATTGGATAACATTAGACTGTGCTGATATACTGTTTTTACAATAATTCTAAACAACAAGAGAGACAGCAATGAATACACTTCCTTTCCAACATCACAGTACTCGGCTGAAATCAGCAATCCTTTGCTTGCTAGCGCCAATGTTTCTTTTCGGCTGCGGTAGCGGTAGCGGTAGCGGTAGCGATAACGATAGCAAACCCGCTGCGACGATTAAACAAAGTAAAGTTAAAAGCTATAAACAGGAATCGACCTTAAAAGGCCGGGTAACCTATAAAGATGAAATCATTGAATCAGGCGAAGTTGTAGTCAGCAATGAAAAAGGCGATGTCATCGCTAAAGGAGAACTGACTGGTCAACAATATAAAGTCAAAATTCCAGCCGGAACGAAACTGCCATTAATAATCACTTTCATCCCGGATCCAGACAGTCCGACAACAGAAAAGTTGAAGACAGTCGCCATCCACAATTCAATGACGAAATATGATGTTTCAGAAATTACCACAGCAATTACTAAGAGAGCTAAAGCGATGGGCGGTTATACGCACAAGAATATGATTATGGCCGCAGATGACCGAGTCGGGGTTCCGGATTCAAATAAAACTTCAACCGGATTTAGAGGCGATCCAACCAAACAATATGGCGGTTGGCATTGATCTATTGGTGAGTCAGCAATGTTGATGGGCAGACTTCTGAGACAGTGAAAGTAATCGATGTAAGTTGGGGTGAGATACGAACCCCAACATTAGGAAACTCAAAAGCCATTGATTGTTGGGGTTCGCAAGCTCACCCACAACCTACGTACTCATCATTGTTGAATGATGAGTGAATTCTTTCACAGTCTCTTCTTGTTGCCCATCCAACAAAATATCAATGACTAAGGACTGAGAATTTTATAAAACCCGAAACTAGCTTGTCTTTTTGCCCAGTTTCTGCGTTGTGAAAATAGTTACATAGCTTGCTATGCGCCTATTTCCACGCCTTGAAACTGAACAAAAATCCTACGCTAGTTTCGGGTTTTATTTCATCCTCAGTCCTAAGCGATAGGCTGCGTTAAATTTGACGCATTTTTTCTAAAAGGGGTTCAAATTCATTATTTTTACCAATAGCATTACCGACAAAAAAACGAATCAATTCACTGTCTTCCAATTCAAGCAATTTTAAAAATAACGCTTGTTCGGTAGGATCGGCATCGACATAATAATTTTCCAGATAACGCTGGAATAAAATATCTAATTCCAGCGTCCCGCGCCTGCAACGCCATTTTAATTTCGCAAGGTTTTCCATTAACCCTCGTGACGGGTCACCAATTGCTTTTTGATTTCAGCAATGGCTTTCCCCGGATTTAACCCTTTAGGACAGGTATCGGTACAATTCATAATGGTGTGGCAGCGAAATAGTTTAAATGGATCTTCCAATTCATCCAATCTTTCACCGGTATTTTCATCGCGACTATCGGACAACCAGCGATAAGCTTGTAATAGAATAGCCGGTCCCAAATAACGCTCACTGTTCCACCAATAACTCGGACAACTGGTCGAACAACAGGCGCATAGCACACATTCATATAAACCATCCAAACGCGCCCGCTCCTCTTTGCTTTGCAGACGTTCAGTATCGGCTGGCGGCGGAGTTTGCGTTTCCAGCCAAGGCTTGATTGAAGCATATTGCGCAAAAAAATGCGTCATATCCGCCACCAAATCTTTAATCACATCCATATGCGGCAGAGGAAAAACCTTAATAACGCCTTGATAATCATCTATCGCCTTGATGCAAGCTAAGGTATTTTTGCCGTTGATGTTCATGGCGCAGGAACCGCACACGCCTTCCCGACAAGAACGCCTAAACGTCAAAGTCGAATCGATTTCGTTCTTGATTTTTAAAATGGCGTCCAACACCATCGGGCCGCAATGATCCATATCAATCTCATAACGATCTATTCGCGGATTTTCATCTGTATCAGGATCCCAACGATAAACCTCAAAAACCCGAACATTTACCGCTTGTTCCGGCGCTTTAAAAGTTTTCCCTTTGGTTAATCTTGAATTTTTGGGCAATACAAATTCAACCATTAATATACCCTCTCTTTTGGTGGGATCACGTCGACTTCATCCGTTAATGTATACATATGCACCGGTCGATAATCAATTTTGACCTGTTGCTTATCCAGCGAGATTAAAGTATGTTTCATCCAGTTTTGATCATCGCGTTTAGCAAAATCTTCACGAGCATGACCGCCCCGGCTTTCAGTGCGATTAGCCGCCGCATTAATGGTAACCGTCGCTTGTGATAATAAATTATCCAATTCCAAGGTTTCCACTAAGTCGGTATTCCAAATCATTGAAGAATCGGACACTTGAACATCTTTAAAGGTTTCCGCAACCTTGGCCATGTCCTCGCAGCCCGCCTTCAAGGTTTCACCCGTTCTAAACACAGCGGCTTTGCTTTGCATGACTTTCTGCATGTCTAAGCGTATATCCGCCGTTTTCCTTTCGCCTTGGGCGTAACGGGTCTTATCCAAGCGATCCAAAGCTTTTTCACAAGCATCAGCGGCTAATGGTTTATGCGGCGTACCCGGCTTAATTATTTCAGCGCAGCGATGTGCGGCGGAACGACCGAAAACCACTAAATCCAGCAAACTATTGGAACCCAAGCGATTAGCGCCATGCACTGAAACACAAGCGGCTTCGCCGATCGCCATCAAACCCGGAACGATAGTATCCGGATTGCCGTCTTTTAAGGTAACCACTTCCGCTTTATAGTTAGTCGGTACGCCGCCCATATTGTAGTGGACGGTCGGCAACACAGGAATCGGTTCTTTAGTGACATCGACCCCGGCAAAAATACGCGCCGTCTCAGCAATGCCCGGCAATCTTTCTTGAATAATCGCCGGGTCTAAATGTTCGATATGCAAATAAGCATGATCTTTATCCGGCCCGACGCCGCGGCCTTCATTAATTTCGATAGTCATTGCACGACTCACTACATCGCGAGACGCTAAATCTTTGGCATTCGGCGCATAACGCTCCATAAAACGCTCGCCTTCGGAATTGGTCAAATAACCGCCTTCCCCTCTGACCCCTTCGGTAATCAAACAGCCTGAACCATAAACCCCGGTTGGGTGGAATTGTACAAACTCCATATCTTGTAAAGGCAAACCTGCGCGCAATACCATCGCATTACCGTCGCCCGTTACCGTATGCGCGGAAGTGCAGGAGAAATAACTACGCCCGTAGCCGCCGGTGGCCAATACCGTTTGATGGGCTCTAAATAAATGCAGGCTGCCGTCTTCCAAACACCAAGCCAAAACGCCTCGACACTCGTCACCATCCATGATTAAGTCTAAGGCAATATATTCGATAAAGAATTCGGCGTTATGCTTCAATGCCTGCTGATATAAAGTGTGCAAAATAGCGTGACCGGTCACATCGGCCGCCGCACAGGTTCTTTGTGCCTGATGTTTGCCAAAATGCGTGGACATGCCGCCGAATGCGCGTTGATAAATTTTACCTTCAGGCGTTCTGGAAAACGGCACTCCATAATGTTCCAATTCTATAATCGCGGGTATCGCTTCACGACACATATATTCGATGGCATCCTGGTCGCCCAACCAATCGGAGCCTTTCACCGTATCGTACATATGAAAGCGCCAATTATCTTCGCCCATATTGCCTAAAGCCGCGCTAATGCCTCCCTGAGCGGCGACGGTATGACTCCGGGTAGGAAAAACTTTACTGATGCAAGCCGTTTTCAGGCCTTTTTCAACCATGCCGAAAGTCGCCCGTAAACCGGCTCCTCCGGCTCCGACAACAACAACATCATGTTTATGTTCAATTATTTTATATGCTGATGTCATTATTTCATCCTGTCGCGATAATTCGAATCATTGCAATCAATGCAATCAGTGCTAAAAATGCAAAAATCAAATTCGACGTCCAAACGCCGACAATTTTCATCCATTCGGTGGAAACGTAATCCTCAATCACCACTTGTAGCCCTAACGCCGCATGATAAAAAACAGCGACTATCCAGGCGATAATACAAGCGATATTAAAAGGCGAATCCAACCAGGCGATGGTTTCCTGATAATCTGCGTTAAAACTTAAACTTAGTAAATTCAGCGCCCAGAAACTCAATGGAATTAAAGCGACCGCAGTCACCCTTTGCATCCACCAATGTCCGGTGCCTTTATTGGCAGAACCCAAGCCTTGCGCTCGGGCCAAAGGCGATTTAAAAATCATATTATTCCCGGTGTTATAAAATGAAGAACGCCAAAATAGTCAATACAGCAGAAGCCTGCAATTCTATAATGGCGTATTTATTGAGCGTTTCCAAATCAAACGTTGCCCCGGTATCCCACATTAAATGACGTACGCCGTGACATAAATGAAAAAACAAGGCGTAGATAAATCCCCAAAGCATTATGCGAAAGAAAAAATTATCCACTAAAGACTGCATGCCTTGATAAGCCGACTCGCCACCGGCTATTGCAGAGACTATGCATACAAAAAAAACCAAACCGAATGACAACATAACGCCGGTCATTCGATGAGTAATGGAAACTAAACCGGTTAACGGTAATTTATAGACTTCGAGATGAGGTGATAGGGGTCTGTTATTATTCATATTGTAGGGGCAAATGCATCATGAGGAAAAGGCATCACCGCAGGCGATGCAATAATTTCTCTATATGTAATATGGTTATAGCAAGTATAGAACAAATTCACCGAAAAAAACGCCTTAATCCTTGCTATTTCAGTGAACAATATGTTTCTCAAAAAGCGTTAAAAATCTACGCAACGCCCGTTCTTTTCCCAGTCGCCAAAACGGGTCGGTTCTGGTCCTTTTACCCCGCCAATTTCTTCAACCTGTTCTTCCTGTTCGACTTCTTCCGCGACAGCATCAAGCTTTTTTTCCGCCTGGTGCTCTGATTTTTTCTGCTGTTTCTGCATAATGAATCCTATAGCGCTCTCGCGCCGGCTTGTGCAACTTTGCCGTCTCCGTCGGAACTAACCCCGCTAACGCCGATTGCGCCGACCACTTGTCCATGATGAACCAGGGGAACGCCTCCCCCCACCGGCAACATTTGCGGTATCGCCAAATAGCCCAGCTTTCCTTCACTGACCATATTTTCCAAAGCTTTGGAAGGGCTTCTAAAATAAAGCGCCGTTTTAGCTTTGCTGATAGCCACATCGATACTGCCTAGTTGGGCATTTTCTCGTTGTAAATATTGTAGATTTCCACCTTGATCGACAATCGCTATCACCACATCCCAATGATTAAATTTAGCTTCTGTTTCCGCAGCATTGGCAACGCGTTTCGCATCATCCAATGTTAACCTGTATATCGTTTCCAAATTATTTTTCTCCGTATCCTTAACCCGCGCTTACCTTTCCGCTAACGGAATAACATCGCGGTTAGTCTCGCCTAAATAAAGTTGTCTCGGACGACCGATCGGCGCCGACTCAGCTGAAACCATTTCCAGCCAATGCGCCAACCAACCGGCGCTTCTCGCGATGGCGAACATCACCGTAAACATCTCGACCGGAATGTTTAACGCTTTATAAATAATGCCCGAATAAAAATCTACATTCGGATAAAGTTTCTTTTCAATGAAATAATCATCTTTGAGAGCCAAAGCCTCCAACTCCAAAGCCAACTCAAATAAAGGATCATCTTTGTTGGAGTCGGCCAAAATATCGTGGCATGTTTTCCGTATCAGCGTTGCGCGAGGATCAAAATTTTTATAAACCCGATGCCCGAAACCCATTAACCGGAAAGGATCGTCTTTGTCTTTTGCCCTGGCGATAAATTCCGGAATGCGATCAACCGAGCCGATTTCAGCTAACATATTCAACACTGCTTCATTAGCGCCGCCATGCGCCGGTCCCCATAAAGCTGCAACCCCGGCGGCAATGCAGGCATAGGGATTAGCGCCGGTGCTGCCAGCAAGCCTGACTGTCGAGGTGCTGGCGTTTTGCTCGTGATCGGCATGCAAAATAAACAATATATTCAGCGCCTTGGAAAGTTTATCATCCACCGTAAAATTGGGATCAATATAATTAGGCGATGAACGGGAAAACATCATATTCAAGAAGTTTTCACAATAGCCCAGATCCAAGCGTGGATACACAAAGGGCTTGCCAACCGAATGGCGAAATGAGGCGGCGGCAATGGTCGGCATTTTACCCAACACTCTAGCCGCGCATACCCGACGATGCTCAGGGTCGCTCATATCCATTTCGCTATGGTAAAACGCCGATAATGATCCTACTACGCCAACCAACATCGCCATTGGATGCGCATCGTAACTGAAACCTTCAAAAAAATGTCTCAACGATTCATGCAGCATTGAGCGATGCCTGATTTCATTATCAAAATAGTCAAGCTGTTCAACATTCGGCAGCTCGCCATTCATTAATAAATAGGCGACTTCTATAAAACTACATTTTTCAGCCAATTGCTCAATCGGGTAGCCCCGATACAGTAAAATTCCTTTTTCGCCGTCAATATAAGTAATTTTGCTTTTACAACTCGCCGTTACTTTAAAACCGGCATCATAAGTGAAACAATCTAAGTCTTTGTACAAACCGCGAACATCAACGGTCTGTTTTCCTAACGTCCCGTTTAACAATGGATACTCAACTTCATGCCCTGTCCCATTATGTCTTATCGATAGCGTATCTTTTGACATTTAATCCCAGTCTCCTGTGTCATGGTTATTGATGCAAAGCGCGTGATGAACTATTTACGATAGATTATAAAACAAAACTTGATTCTGTCACATGATGAATATCCTAAACCACTTGTCGACTAAAGTTTTGATCGCGTTTAATACACTACAGGAAATGTTGAAAAACCGGGAGAAAAATAATAGCGGGAAATATACTTCGCGCGCTCAGCAATCTATCAAGCGGCTATTTGACTATCTTTTATACCGTGACGGGCAATAGAAGCAATTTCCTCATCAACATCATTCAGGAACCATTGTAGATCATGACCTCGTTTAGCCACGATAAACCGAACGAACTCATTTTCATCCTTTTTAAGAACATCCAGTAAATCAAGCTCTTCACAATAACGCGCGACAGTCGCTCTAACCTTCCAGTCTTTATCATTGACCAAGGTATCCAACCCAATCCCTTTACGAGCTACCGCCGTTCTGACCAAGGCGGAAGAATCTTTAATCAAGGCCGATAAAGCGAAGCAAAAATCCACCGCCTGCAAACGTATCAATTCATCTTTTTCCTTAACTATTTGTTTTTCATTATAAACTTTTCCGTCTATTGTGATGGTATTCATTATCAACATCCTCAAAACTTAGCTTCTGTTTGATATTCTAAATTAAAAACAAACTATAAACCATTAATTTTAAATGAATGTGATTTAACTCAAAATATATTAAAACTTTGTTTAATTATTGTCTCGCCAGTTCCTGTCAGGTTATCGGTAACGGGTACGTCTTTGACGCCCGTCCATTCTACTGAGTTACCGGCGCAATTTGGCTGTTGTCAATTTTTCCGGTATGCGTAAAAACCTCTATTTTGCCGTTTTCAGAGACAATCCAAACTTCAATAGCCCCTTTTGCAAGATACAGCTCTATTTTTTCGGAAATTTCTTCTTTTGAATTTGAAAGGGAAATAATTTCAACACAAATTTCCGGCGCTTTTGGATAAGGCGTTTGATAGGCAAATAATTTGATAAATTCAGCGCTGGCCCATGCAACATCAGCCACTTTCACACCCTCTGAGGTTTGAATGGAACATTCAGAAATCACTTCACCATTCGGCGCATTATTCATTAAGCTATACCCAATTTGCATTTGCCTATGCCCATGTTGATTGGAAGCCGGAGTCATCATGATTTTGCCAAACCTGTTTAATTCTATTTTAAAGGGGAGATTCTGCAACAAAGGATTGTTGATTACTTCAGACCATTGCATCGTTTTTCTCCGGGGTTATTGCGGATTTCAGCAGGAAAACAGAATCGAACTTACACTTTTCGCTTCGCTTAACCAACCTACAGTCCTAAGTTTAACTTCGCCTGTTTCACCGCCCAAGCCACATCAACCGCCTGGCGGTTTTCCTTAATATCATGAACGCGGAAAATTTTCACTCCCGACATCAGCCCTATAGCAGTAGTGACAGCCGTAGCGGCCACTAATTCTTCCGGATTGCTTTGATCACAAATACTGCCCATGAAACGTTTTCGGCTGGTCCCCAATAATACCGGTAGCTCCATTGCGACAATCCGCTCCAGATGGGCGATTAAATCAATATTATCTTGCTTGCGTTTACCAAAACCGATGCCGGGATCCAGCACAATTTGCTCCATACCGATGCCTGCAGCTAGCGCATCTTCAATTCGTTGCTGTAATCCGTTAATGACTTCGGCAACGACATCATCATAATAAGGGTCATCCTGCATATTTTTCGGCGTTCCTTGCATATGCATCAAAATAATCGGCGCTCTACTTTCAGCCGCCACATTTAACAATTTCTGATCGCCTTGTCCGGCTGAAATATCATTGATGATATTGGCGTCGGCATTTAGCGCCGCTTCCGCAACTTCGGATAAGGTAGTGTCGATACTGATCGGAATATCGGTTGAAAGTTCGCTTCTAATCGCAGCTATCACCGGAACCACCCGCTTAATTTGTTGCTCCCCTGTCACCGATTCAGAACCCGGACGGGTTGATTCGCCACCGATGTCAATAATATCGACGCCTTCATCGATCATCGTTCGGCAGCGCTGCAAAGCGTTTTCAATATTGTTATAACGACCGCCGTCAGAAAAACTATCCGGCGTCACATTTAAAATTCCCATAATCAGGGGTTTATCAATCTTGTCCAACATCTATAAAATAACTCCAGAATAAAAAGAAACATTCCATACAGCTACCGCCGAAATCTATCCATTCGGGTATAATAACCGACAATTTAACAATCTCAGCGACTATGAAGCAAGCCAAATTGGCTTGGGCCATCACCGGTTCAGGCCATTATATAGAAGAATGCATGGAGTATTTGCTCACCTTGGAAAATGTCGACCTTTATTTGAGCCAAGCCGGTGAAGAAGTGCTGAAAATGTATGGCTTCAATATAAAAGAAATTCGTGAACAGATGCCGGTTTATCGAGATAAAGCCGCTTCCGCGCCGCCGGTCGGTTTATTTTATAAAGGCCATTATCATACTTTCGTGATGGCCCCGACCACCTCGAACACCATCGCCAAATGTGTTTTGGGCATAGCCGACAGCCTGGCGACTAATCTCTATTCGCAAGCCGGTAAATGCCGAGTGCCCAGCATCATTTATCCTTGCGATGTGGCCCCGGAAATGGAAACCACTGCGCCCGGCAAAAAGAAATTTATGGTTTATCCACGCAAAATTGATCTTGAAGGCACCGCCAAAATCAAGACTTTTGAATACACCGAGGTGGTGGAAAGCGTGGAAGCCTTGATTGAGCAAGTGGATCAACGCTTGGCTTCATTAACATGAGCGAGAATATCCTTTTTTTAACCGGTAAACTCGCCGCCAAACAACTGCATCAGGTGTTAACGGGCATGGAGCCGGAATTTTCCTATCGCATTCATCAACTCGGCCTCAAAGTCGCCGCCTTGATGACGGCGGATATGATCCATCGCCGTTTGCAAGAAACTTTCGGCGCTGACCGCATTATCGTTCCCGGACGATGTCGTGGAGACTTGGACGCTTTAACGCAACATTTCGGCATTCCGGTGGAACGCGGCCCGGAAGAAGTCAAAGACTTGCCATTATTTTTCGGGAAAAAGCGCATTAAAACCGACTTAAGCCAATATCAGGTTAAAATTTTCGCAGAAATTACCGATGCGCCGAATATCAGCATTGACGAAATTATTGAACGGGCACAATATTATCAAGCCAACGGGGCCGATGTTATTGATATTGGTTGTCTACCCGATACGGCTTTCCCGCATTTAGAAGACAGTATCAAAGCGTTGAAACAAGCAGGCTTTTTAGTCAGTATCGATTCTTTGGAAGATGAGGATTTACTACGCGGCGCTCGGGCCGGCGCTGATTACCTGCTCAGTTTAACGGAAAAAAGTTTGTGGATTGCCGATCAAGTCGAAGCAACGCCGATCCTGATACCTGAGAAACACGGTGACTTATCAACGCTGGATGCAGCAATTGAAACATTACAGAAAAAAAACAAACCCTTTATTGTTGACCCTATTTTAGACCCGATTCATTTCGGCTTTACCGAATCCGTTGCGCGTAATTATCAATTTCGTCAACGCTATCCGGATATCGAAATGATGCTGGGCGTCGGCAATGTTACGGAACTCACCCATGCCGACACTTCGGGGATGAACGCCATTTTATTGGGCATTTGCTCGGAACTGAATATCAATCATATTCTCGCCACCGAAGTCAGCCAACACGCCAGCCGAGCGATTCGAGAAGCTGACCGCGCCCGGCGCATTATGTATGCGGCAAATCAAGCAAACACTTTACCCAAACATATCGACCCTGGATTAATGACGGTGCACGATACAGTTCCATTTCCTTACTCGCAAACAGAAATTGAAAATCTAGCGGCGGAAATTAAAGACCCCAGCTATCGCATCCAGACCAGCGATAAAAGCATCCATATTTTTAATCGCGACGGTTTTCATAGCGCCACCGACCCTTTTGAACTTTTTCCGCATTTAAACGTTGAAAACGACGGCGGTCATGCCTTTTACCTGGGCGTTGAACTGGCCCGAGCAGAAATCGCATGGCAGCTGGGCAAGCGTTTTACCCAAGATGAAGCTTTACATTGGGGCTGCGCCGCGAAAACACAAAACACTCACGTCGATTTACATACCTTTAAACCGGCGGGGACGACTTTAAAAAAGCCATGATACTTGAAACACTGATTACCACCGTCAATGCATCCAAACAAGCGCATATCGCGCCGATGGGCGTACATACGGATAACGATAATTTTATTATTTTACCGTTTCGTCCCAGCGCGACGCTGGATAACCTATTAGAAACTCAAACCGCCGTCATCAACTACTGCGATGATGTGCGCATTTTTTCCGGTTGTTTAACCGGCAGGCGCGACTGGCCTTTAGAGGCGACGAAAACTATTGAAGGTTATTATTTACAAGCTGCTTTAGCGCATGACGAACTGCAAGTTGAACGCATTGAAGATGATCCGGTGCGACCTAAAGTATTTTGTCGTTCTGTGCATAAAAGCAATCACAAACCTTTTTCAGGTTTTAACCGGGCGCAATTCGCCGTCATTGAGGCGGCGATATTAGTCAGTCGGTTAAACATGCTGCCCGACGAAAAAATCCGCCAGGAACTGGATTATTTAACCATTGGTTTTGAAAAAACCGCAGGCTCTAAAGAGCGTGAAGCCTGGAACTGGCTGATGGAAGTGATTGAACAGCATTGGGAAAAGTCTGCATGAGCGCCATTTTAGCCAGCGTTAATAATTTGCAGGAAGCGATGATGCTTAAAGCGCTGAATATCGGCATCATCGATTTGAAACAACCCAGCGAAGGTGCCTTAGGCGCTTTGGATTGTGAGCAAATCCGTGAAATTGTCAAAGACCTGGCAGGTGTAAAACCGGTCAGCGCCACCATTGGCGATTTGCCCATGCAGGCGGATATCATTTACCCAGCCATCGAAAAAACAGCTAAAACCGGCGTTGATTTTGTTAACATCGGTTTTTTTCCAGGAAACGACTGGAATTTAACAACCATACAATTAGCCCCGCTGGCGCAGCAATACAAATTGATTGCCGTATTATTTGCCGATACCCAGCCTGATTGGGAAATAATCACCTTACTGGGCGAACTTGGCTTTAAAGGCGTTATGCTGGATACCATGAATAAACAAAATGGTTCGCTAACCGGTTTAATGAACAACCGGCAAATCCGTCATTTTATCGCGTTGGCAAAGGGTTATCATTTATTAACAGGCTTAGCCGGTTCATTAACACAACAAGACTTCACCACTTTATCCTCACTCGGCGCTGATTATATCGGCTTTCGCGGCGCACTCTGCCGGGAGCATAACCGGGTCGCCCAAATAGACCCTTCACAAGTGCTGCAATTGCTTGAGATTCAGGAGCAAATAACATGTTAAAAAAAATGACCATCACCACAAAAATCATGATCGCTATGCTGATCGGTTTATTGGTCGGCAGTTTAATCAACGCCTTCGCCGGTGATGTCGCCTTTATTCAAACCTATTTGGTGAACGGTTTATTTCATGTGATCGGCAAAGCCTTTGTCAATGCTCTGAAAATGCTGGTAGTGCCGCTGGTTACTTTTTCCCTGATCTGCGGCGTCTGCGGCATCGGAGATGTTAATACTCTCGGGCGAGTCGGCATCAAAGCTTTTTTGCTGTATTTATTAACCACAGCAATGGCCATTACACTGGCCTTAACGCTGGCTATTCTGGTGTCGCCAGGGCAAGGCTTCGAGCAGGCGGCCGGGACGCAAAGCTTCTCACCCAAACCGGCGCCGCCGTTAACCGATGTATTCATTAACATTGTCCCCAGCAATCCCATTAATGCGTTTGCCGAAGGCAATATGCTGCAAATAATCTTTTTTGTGATTCTGTTCGGCATCGCTATGTTGATGGCCGGAGAACCCGGCAAACAACTGGCCGAAGGCGCTGAAAAACTCAATGAAGTAATGATGAAAGTCGTCACCTTGGTAATGGATTTTGCACCTTACGGCGTATTTTTTCTAATGGCGAAAACTTTTTCCGAACAAGGCATAGGTTTGATTTTGCCGATGATCGGGTATTTTTCAGTGGTTATCGCTTGCTTGTTGATTCACGCTTTCGTCACCTTTCCACTGTTGATTACCTTCTTCGCCAAACTGAATCCGGTAACCTTCATCCAAAAAATGCGTCCGGCGCAGATCTTCGCATTCAGCACCGCCAGCTCTAACGCCACAATCCCCGTCACCCTGCAAGTGGTGGAAAAAAGAATGGGCGTCAATAACGCCACCGCCTCTTTCACCGTCCCTTTAGGAGCAACTATTAATATGGACGGCACCGCTATCATGCAAGGCGTGGCTACTGTTTTTATCGCAAACGTATACGGCATAGACTTGGGGCTGACCGATTATATCACCGTGGTCGGCATGTCGATACTGGCTTCAATCGGCACCGCAGGCGTGCCCGGCGTCGGCCTGATCATGTTGGCGATGGTGTTCAATCAAGTAGGGCTTCCGGTTGAAGGCATCGGCTTAATTCTCGGCGTTGATAGAATCCTGGATATGGTCCGCACCGCTGTCAATGTCACCGGCGATGCGACGGTAAGCTGCATCGTCGCTCGCGGGGAAAATGAAATTGATGAAGCCATCTTTAATGACCCTGATGCCGGAACGATTACTGACGTAGAACTGCCACATAAACAAACGGCATAAACGATGAGCGAAGACGAATTCACCGACCCGAATGAAGTGATCTGCGACTGCAGCGGCACCACTTTAGGAAAAATACAGCAACTGATCGAACGCGGCGAAAACAGTTTAGAGCGCATTGGCGATATTACCGGCGCAGCAACCGGTTGCGGTTCTTGTGATGCGGTAATTGAGAATATTTTGAAAACAGAAAAGCAATCGTGAAATAAGTAATGGACAGCGTATTAAAAATTGCCCAACAAAGTCGTTCCACCTCACGTCAACTCGCCTCAACATCTGAAGCAACGCGCAACCTGGCCTTAACCAAGATGGCCGAAGCCCTGGGCGCAGCTAAGCATGAGATTTTAGCCTGTAATCAGGAAGATGTTTTCCAAGCTCAACAAGCCGGTTTACCGGCTGCCATGATCAAGCGGCTAACCATTGATCAAAAAGTCTTTCAATACATGCAATCGCGCTTAAAAAAAGTGGCGCAACGCCCAGACCCGCTGAATCGAGTTCTGGAAGGCCATACCAATCCCAAAGGCCTGCGGGTGTATAAAAAATCCACTCCCTTGGGCGTCATTGGTATTATTTATGAATCTCGACCTAACGTCACAACCGACGCCGCCGGGGTATGCATCAAAAGCGGTAACGCAGTCATTTTACGCGGCGGTTCCGAGTCCATAAACACCAATGCCTTATTAACTGATGCAATGGTTCAGGGCTGCCTGGAAGTCGGATTGCCCGAACATGCCGTACAAATGATTCACACGCCGGGTCATGAAGCGGTCGGTGAATTGCTCAACATGGAGGAATATGTCGATGTACTCATACCGCGCGGCGGTAAAAGCTTGATTGAACGCATCGCCAAAGGAACGCGAATTCCAGTTATCAAACATTATGATGGCATTTGTCACCTTTATATCGCCGCAGACGCCGATCCGAAAACCGCCGTTGAGCTGGCGCTGAATTCTAAATGCCAAAGCATCCAGGTCTGCAATGCGCTGGAAACCTTGTTGATTGATCAGCAGTGTGCAGAAAACATGCTGCCGCAAATAAAAGCTGCTTTCAATGAACAAGGCATCGAACTACGCGGTTGCCCGCTCA
>SPJK01033145.1_pt1 | contig 24319 bp, 19 predicted proteins | sample 3741771 | NCBI WGS metagenome assembly SPJK01 (sample SAMN10925997, study PRJNA522277) | cold seep metagenome | isolation source: Elba SIP-enriched marine methane seep metagenome, extraction at timepoint T2 | place: Italy: coast of Elba, Mediterranean Sea
ACATCAACAATGACGCATCCGCGATGTTCATCAGGAAGATCACCGCCCAGAGCAAACACGTGATCAACAACGCTGGCATCGCTGCTCGAGTAATCATCCCAATCGTTGCAGAGACCGAGAACAGGAAACTGAACAACGCAAGCACGATCGGGATCGCAAGGAACAGGTTTGGTTCCCAAACTCCGCCCCGAATGCCGATCGCCAAAAACGATCCAATCGAGAACGCCCCAACCTGCAACGCCACAAACATCAACCCCGTGCAGTACTTCGTGAGGAAGAGCCGCGTGCGCGATATTGGCTTGGAAAGAGTCGTTTCAATCGTACCACTCGCGATCAGATCGGGGATCACTCCAGCCGTCGAAACCAACGCCAGAATTGTGATCACCCACGTCAACCAAAAGCGAATACCAATACCCGAGAACAGAATCTCAAGATAGAAAAACTCACGGCTCACAATGCTCGGTCGGAATGGGAGAAAACTCACATTCATCCAAAGGAAGCTAACTCCGTCATCGTCGTATCCGATTGACGCAAAGAGCACCACAAGCAGGGCAGACAGCACGATCGAAATCCAGAACAACTTCTTCGCATTCAGCTCACGATACGCATCGATAAACAACGCCTTCGTCTGCATCACAATCATGACCGTGCCCCCTTCCGCTGAGCGCCAGGGCGAGCCCCGTCCGGATGCTCTTGCACCGCCTTCACAAACAACTCCTCGAGCGATGGGCGGCGGAATCCAAACTGCCGGATGACCACGCCGTTCGATCGCAACGCATCAATCACAGGCTGCGCCACACTCGCATCGCTCGTCGCAAACACGAGCTCGCTCTGATCATTCGTATGCACCGATTCAACCCCACCCATCCGAGCAACGACCGCGTTTCGCACATCCTCGCTGATCGGCTCCATCGCTCGAACCGCAAACCCGCTCTGCCCGTCCGTCAGTTCCTCGATAGTTCCCTGCTGGCGCACAAGCCCGTGCACCATGATCGCGACCCGATCGCACACCATCTCAAGCTCACTGAGCAGGTGTGAGTTGAGGAATACCGTCCGCCCCTCATCCTTCAACCGGATCAGCACCTCGCGGATGTCCTTGCGCCCAATCGGGTCCACCCCGTCCGTCGGCTCATCCAAAATCACCAACTTCGGATCATTCATCAACGCCTGCGCGAGCCCCACACGCTGACGCATCCCCTTGGAGTAGCTCCCGAGCTTCGCGGTCGCCCACTCCTTCATTCCGACAGTCTCGAGCAGTTCGTCGGCTTTCCGGTTCCGCTCCGCTCGCTCAACACCCGCCATCGCGCCAAAGTGACGCAGCAGCTGTCGACTCGTGAGGTACTTAGGAAAGTTGTGATGCTCCGGGAGGTACCCGACCTGACGCAGGACGCTCTTGTCCCCGACTTTCGACCCGAGAAATGTCCCCTCACACTTTGTCGCCCGGATCACAGTGAGCAACACCTTCACCAGCGTGGACTTGCCCGCGCCATTGGGACCGAGCAGACCAAAGATCTCACCCGTACCAACCCGCAGATCGACCCCACGCAGCGCGTGGACCCGTCTGCGATACATCTTCTCCACGCCCTGCACATCTATGACGGCTTCCATCCATCGTCCTCCTGGGTTCTCACCAGTGTACTACTTCTTCCGCGCAACGATGTGGAACACATGCCAGTGCTTCGACACCCCAGAACAATCTTGGCCTTCCCGCTCTTCTTCTTTCAGCATTTCCACATCAAACGGCGAAAGAAATGCCTCAACCTGCGAGCGCGTAAAATGCGAACGATCCGGGATTGATGCCCAAGAGTCCCGATCCCCGAAGAACTGCCCCGAGAAACGCCCGCCAACCTTGACCGCGTCCACGATCCGATTCCACATCGCCTCATAATGATCGGGCGCACAGAACGGCATTGAAAAACTCGCATTGAGCAGGTCACACTCGGGCAACACAACCCGTTCCAGCGACGCGAGTTGCATCGTCAAACGCTCCATCGCATGATGATCATCCCGATGCATCAGACGCGTAAGCCCGTCCGGGTGACCATCGACCGCGTGCACTTTCCATCCCTGACGGAGCAGCTCTGCTGTATCGCGACCCTCGCCGCACCCGAGATCCACCGCGAACCGCGTCCGATCGCTCGGTTCACGCGAAAACAACTCCAACGTGTGCAACAAGGTATCCCGAGGCGGCCGACCCTGCGTCACCTCAAAGTACCCCGCCCAATCACGCGTCGTCGCATACACAAACGCGGGCGTCGTATCCCGCGTCACACCATCCGTTTTCTGTTCGTGTTCTGACATATCCTTCATCATGTTTCGCGACCTGCACCAGTTTGTCGACCACCTTGAGCGTTCTTACGAACTGACTCGGATCACCGAATCCGTGGACCCCGTCCTTGAGATCGCATCACGAACCGACCAGGAAAGCAAATCGCAAGCTCCAAAGCCTGGATCTACTTCATCGCGTACAAACGATCCCGAGTTCGCTCAGCTCGGGGGCTCCGCACTCCTCTTTGAAAACCCAACTGACGCGAGTTTCCCCGTCCTCATCAACACATACGGCTCGTACCGTCGCATGGAACTCGCCCTCGGCGATCGCCCCCTCGACGACATTGCCCAAACCATCGGGGAACTCGTCAAGCCCGAACCGCCCCGTTCCCTCTCCGAAGCCATCGCCAAGACAAAGCAGTTCGCGCCCCTCCTCAAGATCGGCCCCAAGCGTCTCAAATCACCCGGGATCTGCCAGCAGATCATCAAGACCGCCGACCAGATTGATCTCACCACGCTCCCCATCCTCAAGTGCTGGCCTCTCGACGGCGACTTCGAATCCGTTGGCTACCCCGCCGGGCTTAACGACCACATCCCCGATCTCGGACGCCCCGACATCGACGACGACACCTGGAACGAACGACTCCGCGGGCGATTCATCACCCTCGCGGGGATCCACACCATACACGCCGACGATCGCAATGACCCCAAGCCCAAGTCACACAATATCGGGATGTACCGCATCCAGCTGCTGGGCAAGAACCGCCTGGCCATGCACTGGCACATGCACCACGACGGTGCATCGCACTGGCGTTCATGGAAAAAGCTCGGCGAGCCCATGCCAGTCGCCATCGCGCTCGGCGGCCCGTCCGTCATGCCCTACGCCGCGACCTGCCCGCTCCCGCCCGGGATCTCCGAACTCCTCATGGCCGGGTTCCTTCAAGGCAAGGGCGTCCGCCTCTGCCGCGCCAAGACTGTCCCGCTCTGGGTTCCCTCGGACTCCGAGATGATCATCGAGGGCCACGTCCGCACCGATGCCGGATACCCTGGGTGGGACCCACGCGAACCCGACGCAGGCCTTCTCGGCGAAGGCGCCGTGTTCGAAGGCCCGTTTGGCGATCATACTGGGTTCTACTCCATGCCAGATCGGTACCCCATCGTCGAAGTCTCCGCGTTCACCCACCGCGAGAACGCGATCTACCCGACCACGATCGTGGGGCTCCCGCCGCAGGAAGACTACTTCCTCGGCAAGGCCACCGAACGCATCATGCGTCCGCTCCTCAAAACCATCCTCCCCGACATTGAGGACTACGACCTCCCGATGTACGGCGCCTTCCACAATGTCGCCAACATCCAGATCCACAAGCACTACCCGCTCCACGCCCGCAAGGTCATGCACGGCATCTGGGGCGCCGGACAGATGGCCTGGACCAAGAACCTCTTCATCGTCGATCACGATGTCGATGTCCACGATCTCACAGCCGTTATGACCGCGCTCTACCAGAACTGCAAGCCCTCACGCGACATCGAAAAGGTTTACGGCGCTCTCGACATCCTCGACCACGCCGCCCCCCGCCTCGGCTCAGGGATGAAGCTCGGTTTCGACGCCACCCGCAAGGTCCCCGGCGAGAACCTCGACGACAAGCCCATCAAATCCCGTGATCAACTCCCGACGGACGATCAACGTCAAGCGGACATCGACCTCGCGAAAAGCATCCCTGGTGTCCTCGAAGCATCCGCCCCCGAATCAATCCCTGGGTGGCTCCTCATCCGCGCAGACCGCGACGTCGACGAACACAACCACGCCGGGCTCGGACTACGCATCCTATCCGAGCTCTTCACATCCAAAACAACATCACGCTTCATTGCAGTCCTTGGGCGCGAAGTCAATATCAACGACCACCACCGCGCCCTGTTCCACTGGGTCGCTAACTGCGACGCATCACGCGATGCAATCTGGGATCAATCCCAAGGGTGTGACCGAGTTGGTTTCGACGCAACACCCAAGACTCCAAAAGACGCTCGCAACAACCAACCCGTGCGTGCTTGGCCACCTGTTCTGCCAGGGCTTTAATCACCCGCCCATCGCAGATTCGCCCGCCATTTCAATCAGGTACGCATCGATCTCTTCAACCAGATCATCAATAAAAGGCTTCGCGTTCCGTGAGTTCGAACCGACCTTCACATCGTTGAGCATGATTGAAAACCCGACACGCTGCCGCGTCGTAGGGTGCTCAAGAACGCCCGCAAGCGCGTACGTCCCCGTAAGATACCCGCTCTTCGCATGCAACGACGAACGCAGCGAGTTATCGAATCGTCGCCTGAGCGTTCCCTCGCCGGGAATCGCAAGGGAGGCCTCGAAAGAATCCCACTGATCCGTGCGAGAAATAGAACGAATCCAGTTCACCAGCGTATCCGCAGATACTCGGTTCTCACGCGACATCCCCGAACCATCAGAGATCACCGTCGTCTCAACCGCATCCGCACCGAGTTTCTCAGCGATTGTCATCCGAAGGACCGCCGCGCCGTTCTCCCATGAACCTGGGTCCGAGGTCACTTCGTGACCAGCACGCTTAAGCAGCGCCTCCGCGTATAGGTTGTGTGAGTTCGTATTGACCCGCTTGAGCACATCCGCGATTGGAGTCGTGATCACTGCGAGGGTTCTTGACGCTTGATACTCGTCACCGATATCCCAAAGCTTCACGGACTGATACGCGGACTGTTCAGATGACCCGACATGTATCCCCCGAGACGAGAGCGCATCCGCGATCACGCGACCAGCAAAGAGTGGGGGAGTATCCACGGCGACTGGGATCTCTGATTGCGCGCTGACATTCCCATGAACCGTAAAAACGTTCTCCTGCCGAGGACGTGAAACCCACGCCGTGTCGCGTGCCTTCTTATTCGACTTCGCCTTCACCTGCATCTGCACCCAGTACGCATCAGGCGTCATACGAATGATCGGTGTCCCGCTCGCTGCCGGTTGGGTATACACATTGATCACGTTTGTATGGAAGTTCAACCCGCCAACCTGAGCGCAGTACCAACGATTCAACTGATCCTCAGGCCACGCCTCGTGCGTAAACACACGATCAAAAACCCGATCATCAACAACGATCCCCGAAACAGACTCAACCCCTGCGGATTCAAGTGTGCTGGCAACCTGATCAAACAAGGTCCCAATCTCTACGCCCGGCTGCTCATCCACAAAGATCGCCGGATCACCCAGCGCTGGATCACCATCACCTCGCAGGATCAAAACTGGAGGCGAATACGATTCATCAATCGCGATCTCAGTGCGGAACGTAAAATCATGCCCTAATACACTGAGCGCCATGCCAGTCGTGAGTAACTTAATCGTCGACGCAGGGATCAACGCCGTATCAGGTTTATGGCTTGCAAGTACCTCGCCTGTGTCGAGGTCGATGATACTGAACCCGATCTTTGCAGGTCCAATGTTCGCGTGACGGATCAATCGATCTGTTTCGTCATCCAGAGGACCGCCAAACACAATCCCCGAAACGAGACCCGTCACGATCAACGTCAACCAAAGCATCTGATTCTCAATAAAGCGGTGCGTACGGCCCATGACTTCCTCCGGTTACATCTCACCGATCTATCGACATATCCCGTACAAGTGCTCCATTACCTGACGCATTACTAGCAGAGATGGACGACGAACTCCTCAATCGTGTTTACATCCGCATCAGACCGCGCCGCCAGCTCGATCCAAACAGTCCGGCCCACGCAAACACCCTCTCGGATGCTCGCCTGCAACCCCCGCGAGAGCTCGCCACGCGTCATCTCTTCAAAGCAGTGACGCCCGATCCCAAAGACCACCCGACAACGTTCGGGTTCTGGAACCAGACAGATCCGTTCAACATGAGTTCCCGGCTCATCCGATCCCAGAAACTCCTCAACCCAACCCCATGAGAACGCGTAAAACTGCATCCCTCCCCGCAAATCAAGCCGATCCGCGAGGGTCTGCCGCACCCGAGTCATCGCATCACGCGATTCCTGAGGGACCTCATTCAACAACGCATCAAGGTCAGGATTCGCAAACTGCTCATTCCATAATCCCAAAGCACACTCCCTTGTCGAGTCAGAAATCCAATCATGCACGGGAACACCCGATACGTACTACAATCCCATGCTGAGAATAGACCGATGAAGGGTCGCATGCGAGCACCGATTCGAGGAACAGAGACCGACAATGAACCAGCAAGAAAACCAAGCACAATCATCCGACACAGAATCCCTCCCACACGAAGGAATCCTCGTCGTCGATGATAATGAGCAGAACCTCGAACTCCTCCAGGCCTACCTCGATGACACGGAAGGCCCCATCCGCATCGCGCGCGACGGGCTCGAAGCGCTTGATTCCATCGATCAACAAGCACCCGACCTCATCCTCCTCGACATCATGATGCCCCGGATGAGCGGCTATCAGGTCTGTGAAAGACTTAAGAAAAACCCAAAAACACGCGACATCCCGATCATCATGGTGACCGCCCTGAATGAAGTCGGGGATGTTGAACGCGCCGTCGATGCAGGTGCAGACGATTTCCTGACGAAACCAGTCAACCGCCTCGAACTGATCACACGCGTAAAGTCACTCCTCCGCGTTCGTCAACTCAAAAGAGAACTCGACGCCGCCGTCAACGAAGTGAAATCTATGCGCGACAACCCAAGCGATTCCTGACCCTTACGGGCATCCCGCGCTGTAGAGCCCCAGGAACGCCGAGACATCAAAGAAATCAAACGACCCATCACCCGTGATATCCGCGCTCGAGTCCTGAGCCGAGTACGCCGCGAGAAACGCGCTCACATCAAAGAAGTCGAGCGTGTTGTCATCGTTGTAATCCGGAGGCGCCGGACATGGATCCGAAGCGGCCTCGGGCAGAATGAAGTCAACAATCACCGGGCGATGATCAGACGCCAATGATGATGCTGAGAGCGGGTTCACCGGGAACGTGCTCACCGGGAAAGGCAAACGCCCAACGTTCATGTTGCTCCCGCTTGAGCGGAAAATGAACTGGCGACGCACCTGCGCAATCGAGTCCTGCCAACAGATGTAATCCAATCGGCTCGAACTCCCCTGCGTGCTCGTATCACCCGACACGGGCTGCGATGCATTCGTGAACATCGCATCACTCCGATCCCGATCAGTACCGTCCGTCCCGCCAAAGTTCTCTGCACGCGTCATAATCGAGTTTGGGCTCGACGAGCTCGGGCTCTGATTCAGATCCCCGCCCCAAATCACCGGGGTGTTCTCATCGAGCACATCGCCAACATTCGGAACCGCAACCCGGTTATTCGGGTCACTTGTCCCCGTACCCGCACCGTTGTAGTAGTAATCAATGAAGTAGGCAGTGTTAAACGCCGCAGTCTCGCGCTGTTCAAAGTCACTGCTCGATCCGCCCGCCTTGAGATGTGCATTGCCGACGACAAGATCACCCGCGTACGACTCGTCAGGAAGATCAATCTCCGCGAACATAAACCCGCGGATTCCGCCGTTGCCGCCCTCTTGGTAAGCATCAGGCAAGACAACAAAGTTACTGAGCTCCGCCCCGCCCCCATTGATATCCGCAAACGGGTAACGAGACATGATCATGTTCCGATTGAACCCGTCCGAGTTCGTCGACGCAAAGACATACGGCAGATCATAACTCGGAACAAACAACTTCGTGTATGAACCGACCGTACCTCCCTCAAACGGGTCACTCCCCCCATTCACAAACAGGTCCGCAACAATCTCAAGGTTCGTCGTTGAGTCCACCCCGGACCCCGTGTTGTTCCCGGAGTTGTCACCACACTCTTGCAGAATAAGCACGTCAGGCTGCAACGCCGCAACAACACGAACCAACGCGTTCCAACTTGAGAAGGAATCCCCTTTGGAGTTCGACGAGCAGATCCCATCCTCGACGTTCCAAGTCATCACACGCAGATCACGCGGATCCTCCTTGCCCCAATCGCCGTTAAACGGGTCCCACTGAGCCTGAACCGTCCCGCAAAGGGCGAAAAGAACTAATCCCATAGATACCGTACGTGATTTCATTTTTGATCTCCTCATTCCAAATCCATTCTATCACGCGACTTGCGCCTGCTCAGCATCTTCTTGGCAATTCAACCCCTCGATACCGCGTTATAGGATCAAAAAAACAGCCGCACCCTCTCAGGTGCGGCTGCAGAAGTTACTCATTCATTTCAGATTCGATTACGGGCAGCCAGCGTTGTATGCCGACAGGAATGCCGAAACATCGAAGAAGTTGAACATGCCGTCACCCGTGAAGTCCGCGATCGGATCCATCGAGTTGTATGCCGACAGGAATGCCGAAACGTCGAAGAAGTTCAGCATCTCGTCACCGTTCAAATCCGCCGGACATGGTGCCGGACCGTCCTGGTAGTAACCGATGTACAACGCAACGCTGTACGACTCGTCCGCAGGTGCGTCAGGGTTGAAGTTACCGCTGGTTGGATCGTTGAAGACCCCGTCACCGTCGATGTCGTATGTGATCGAGGTATTGACGATCACACCACCGTTTGCGATCTCATCGCCGGGCTGAGTGCCCGAGATGTCCGAACCGTTCCATGCCATCGACGAAACGTTGTTCGACCAGAGTGAACCGGGGTTCGCGCCGCCGCCACCGTTCGCGGTGCCGAGGAAGTCGATCGAGTACTCAAGACCAGAGTTCGCACCCGCAACGCGCGTGCCGTTCTCGAGAACGAGCTCAAGACGGTACGAGAAGGTGTCAGGATCGAGGACCGCACGGAGGAGTGCGCCGTCGAAGTCCGAGCCGCCGTCCATGAAACGATCGTAAAGCTCAACCGCACCGATGAACCAGACGTTGCCAGCCGCGTCAAACGCTGGAGCGGAAAGCGAAGGACCGAGCGGCGAACCGCCTGTGACCGCGTCGAGGTTCACGAGCTGACCGATCTCAACGCCTGCCGCGTCGTAGATGGGCTTACCCGCGTCCTGCGTGAACAGGTTGAACTGGTCGATGTAACCCGCGAAGGTGAAGTCCGTCCCGCCGGTGTTTGGGTTGAAACGACCAACGATGATCTGGTTCGAGAAGTCATCGCTGAAACCATTCTCCGAGACAGTTGCCGCGAAGAGTGCGTTCCCGTTGATGTCCTGACCAACAGCAACGTTACCAACGCCGCCGCGGAAAGAAACCGACCCAAGGTAGTTCACGAACTCTTCGAATCCGCTGTATGCGAGGGTAAACCCGTCATCGTTGTCTGTAACGCTTGCGGGGATGTCCCACGCCATGTTGCCAACGACCGCACCCGATGCATCAACACCCCAGACGTTCATCGTCTTGGTGTCGTCTGCTGCGTCCTTCGCGTAGATGCCGTAGGTATAGACTCCACCGAAGTTGAACGGATCACCGACTGTGCTGCCCATGTTCCCACGGTGATCGCCTATACGACCGCCGCTCAGATCGAAGTGACCCATAGTCGCCGTAGTCATACCGAGCGATGCGCCGTACACGTACTCGCTGCTGAAGTTTGGCCCGCCGTACACACCGTTGCCGCCCGCGATCGACGCAGGAATGTTGTTAGGGACTGAGTGCGTTCCCGCATTCTGGAGGATGAAGTCCGTCGCGTCGAGTGTTCCGCCAAGCGAAACGTAGTTCGAAACGCCGCAATCACGATCCATCAGACGCGTGCGGAAGATGTTGGTACCGCTGAGCTGATCAGGCCCGGTCGAACCAAAGTTGTCGCCGCGGTAGTACATGTTGCCGTTCGCGTCGACCGAAGGCCCACCGAACTGCGACGAGTCACCAACAAGACCCGAAGCGCTGTTCACCGCACCCATGCGACGATCAACGTAAAGGCGGTTGCTCTCCGCGGGATCGTAGTTGACGATCGCGCCGATCATCCCGTTGTAGCTGTTGCCAGAAACAGATGTACCGAACTCCGACCAACCGATCGCGAACTGCGAACCGTTGCCGCTCGCGTCAACCATCATGCCGGGGGTGTTGTTCTGATCGACACCAGCGCCCGCGGTATCCCAAGCCATGTAGCTGACCTGGGAGAAGGGGACGTCACTGAGTACGTCAGGGCTGATGGTCGCCATCGAACCGAGGTTGTTGAAGAACGCAGGATCGACCTGCGAGCTCTTGAGTAGCGGCGCAACACCGAACATGTGCCCGCCCGAAGTCGCGAGAGGTGCAAGATCAACAACGTACGCTGCACAATGATCCGTCCAAGGATCGAGTGCATCGCCGGGAAGCCCACCGAGGTTGCTGCTGACGCTGTCTTGTGCGATCGCGCTCCCGCACATGCCTGCCGTCGCGATCAACGCCGCGATTCCAATCTGATGACGCATGGTCTCAGTCTCCTTTAGTGGGGTGCGATACCCCTTGCACCGCCGTGTCGGGATACTCCCCCGGATCACGTCGTTGCGATCTCTCATAAACAGGAAGCCCAGATGTCTCCTCATCTGCGCTTCGTGGAAACACACCATACTAGCACGAATCGCCCTTCTAAAGGGGGAATTCACCCGCATTCAATCATCAATGTTCTGTCAAGAACCGCCCGATAAGCCTCAAAAGCCCGCTTTGAGAACACACAGAGCCGCTCAAAGGCGCGATTCAACCTCCGCCGCCACACGAGCATTCGATTTGACCAACGCGATATTGGCCGCAAGTGTCCTACCTCTGGACACATCGTGTAATCCACCCAGAACCGCCGGCGACACATCCCGACCCGAAACACCCTGCGTCACCGCCCGTCGCTCCGCCTCACCGAGCCACTCTTCCCAATCTGCACGTGCAATCTCATCCTCTTCTGGAATCGGGTTCGCAATCACAATACCCCGCCCCGTACGAGGCAGTTCCGAACGTACAAACCCTGCCAACTCATCGGGGTCATCAATCCGCACATCAACCCCGCACCCACCATCTCGCAAGTAGAACGCCGGGAACGTATCCGTCCCAAACCCAACGACCGTCACCCCGAGCGACTCGAGCGCCTCACGCGTCGCAACCACATCCAGAATCGACTTCACACCACTCGTCACCACCGCGACGGGGTAGCGCGTAAACGCAACGAGATCCGCCGAGATATCCAGGTGCTCGCCATACCCGCGATGCACACCGCCGATCCCGCCCGTCGCAAACACCCGTAAACCCGCGAACGCTGCGATTTCCATCGTGCTGCTTACCGTGGTTGCCGCGGAATACCCCGCATGCAGCGCGTGCCCAAGGTTCGCCGTGTTCACTTTGGGAACCGCATCATCCGAAAGCATCGATTCCAGCTCCCCGCGATCCAACCCAACCACAGGCTTCCCATGAACAACACCGATCAGTGCGGGGACCGAACCCTCTCCACGGACGATCTCATCAAGCTCCGCCGCCAATCCCAAACTCGATGCATGAGGAACCCCATGCACAAGCAACGTCGTTTCCAAGGCGACCGCTCGAGAGTCAACACGTTTGATTAGGTTCAAGTTGGGCCCTTTCGCTCTGCGTGATACCCCAATCCAATTCACACCTGTTGCTGAAATCCACCTCAAGTTTGAACCAAGGCCCGAATAACACATATCCAGCACAAGTCAGTCAGATCCCCCTCTTCCTTCATTCCTATTCATTTTTACGATCTTGTGCTGGCCATAGAGCCTGAGAGTTCGTAACTCAGAGGTGCAGAACACTGTAAACGGACCGACACCCCTCTATGAGGCACATCACATGCTCAAGCAAACCCTAATCTCAACGCTTGCAGTATCGCTGTTCGCTCTGAGTACATCTGCATCGAACGATGAGCCGTCACCACAGAATCATGAGTCATCTGATCTACGCCAAGAGTCGGAGGCAGAGCTCGTTGAGATCATCATCCGACTACCCGACGGCCGCGTGATACGTCGTAAAGAACCTCGGATCGCATCAAAGGTCGATCCCCGTGTCACAGGTCTCGATGGCGAAGCTCCTCTCATCGTCCAGAAACAAACCTTTGCAACGGGCTCCCGTTCCGTCAAGCAAACAAAGGGGGCTGTGACAGGCGGCTCAAACGCATCTTCCATCAAAGTAGGTGGCGGCGGAGGCGGTGGTGGCGGAGGATCATCATCGTCGAGCGGCGGCGGTGGTGGTGGGGGTGGTGATACATCCACACAACGTGGAGGATCCAATGGATCCGGCGGCGGTTCAGGAGGTTCAAGCGACACGATCCTTCCTGTTCAACCTGATACCGATTTCACCGTTCGCCTATACGCATGGGACAACACCGGGTCGCCATTCCAGAACATCCAAGAGGCAATCGTCGTTGACCCACGCAGCCTGTCCGCCACCCAACTCGCTTCTCGCGTTGCTGCACGTGCAAATGCGCAGACCGAAGATAAGGTGGTACTCCGATTCTGGCAGGAGTTCTTCCCCGCATCCAGGCACCCGTTCGATAACTCCGATGCACGCGAACTCATCAACTCCGGTGGTTTTACAGCAGGACTTACAGAGTACTGGGCAGAGTTCGCAACAGAGCTCAGATCGCTCGGCGTCACGCCCGACTACATGATCTTCGATCAGGAAGAAGGCATCGGATTCTGGCACATCCCCGTCAGTCAACGAGCACGATTCTTCGGTGAACTCCTAAACCCCGAAATGCAGCACCTGAGCGACCTGCCACCCTCTATGCAAGGGATGCGCGTTGAGCAGTTCCTCAACTACCGCCATCCAGAAACCGAGCAAGCATTCAACGATTACAACAAATTCGCGACCGAGTTCCGAGCTTCATTCCTCCGTCGAGTGTTCCATGACACGTTCCAAGAGGTCTACGGCATCAGCATCCCGACGAGTAACTACGGCGACTTCATCGAAGGCTTCGAAGTCTACACGCATCACAACCGAGTCATCGACGAAGCAACAGTCGCAGGCATCTCCGCACCCGTCGCGTACCTCGATCTTCGTGAAGACACATCACCTCGCTATTCCCGCCGAACCAAACATCAACGATGGAATCGCCTTATAGATCAACTCAACGAAGTCCGATCCGCTGCTCAACCCGGTCTCGTCACACCCTGGATCGCAGCACCCGGATACGGCCGATTTGGACCGGATACCTGGGCAGGAACAAGTCAACTCGACGAAGAGTTCGCGATCTGGCAAGTCCACATGGATCACATGCTCGCGATGGGGATCGACACGTTTATCCTCTGGAATCCCTCTTCCCGATTCAATCCCAATGCCCTCACAACAGATGTGATGATGGATGAATGGGCAGGTAACCACCCAGGAGTCAATACCCCGCAACTCCGCTCACTTCCCGAGATCCCCCTCGATGCGGAGTACATCGAGACCAACGGCGTGATAACCACCTACGCCCAGTTCCTCGAGTTCATGAACCTGACCGAATAAAAAAACGCCCCGCAATCGCGGGGCATTCTTATCGATTCATGAATCAACAAGGATCAGACGCGATCCTTGAGACCCTTCAGCGGGCGAACCTTCACAACGTTGCGTGCCGGCTTCGCTTTGAACACGGTTTCTTCGCCGGTGAATGGGTTGATGCCCTTGCGTGCCTTCGTCGCAGGCTTCCGCTGGACGGTGACCTTCATCATGCCGGGAACGTTGAACGCGCCGCATGAGCCCTTCTTGAGATCCTTCTCGATCATCTCGCCCATGACTTCGAAGACGTGAGCTGCTTCCTTCTTGGAGATGCCCACATGCTCGCTGATGATGGTCAGGACTTCCGACTTGGTGCGGGGCTTGTCCTTAGCAGCAACGATGCGAGTTGGCTTCTTTGCCGCTGCTGCTGCAGGTGCTGCCTTCTTCACAGGTGCCTTGCGTGCAGTCGTCTTACGAGCAGGCGCCTTGCGTGCTGCGGTTTTCTTTGCGGGACGACGAGTGGTTTTCTTGGTGGTTCGCTTTGCCATTTCTGGTACTCCGTTCTTGCATACCGGTATGCTGCGTGCTCTCCAAACACGCTGTTTTTACCGGACTACTTTCGGCACTCTAAACCGACTTTGGCCTGCAATTCTCGAAGAATTCTCCAATTTTCTCTGACGATCTTCAGATTCACACACCCAAACCCAACGCATTTCCCCCTGATATACCAGCGCGAAACACCATCCCAAAGGTCTACCCTTACCCCATGACCGCAACACAACCAATCGTCGGCTTCACACGCAACCCCGTCGGAAAGCCCGAAATACCAGGCGCTTGCATCAAAGTGCTCGGCCCAGATAAGCCTACAAAACAAGACCTTCTCCGTTTCGCGCCGGGTCTTTCCGCACTCGTTTCCATGTACACGGACCCCATTGACGACGAACTCCTCGATGCCGCGGGGGAGCAACTAAAAATTGTCTGCAACTTTGCCGTAGGGTTCGACAATATCAACATCGACGCCTGTACAAACAGGGGGATCGTCGTCTGTAACACACCCGACGCCGTCACCGAAGGCACCGCCAACATCGCCTGGCTCCTCATCCTCGCCAGCGCCCGAAGACTCATCGAAGCAGACCGCTACGCCCGCTCTCCCGAGTACCCACAACACGGGCAACTCGGGATGGATCAGTTCCTCGGCATGGACCTGTGCAACAAACTCCTCCTCATCGTCGGCGCAGGACGCATCGGATATGCCACCGCCCTCCGCGCCAAAGCATTCGGGATGCGCATCGCCTACGTCGCCCGTTCACGCCACCTCGATTTCGAGATGGCCCCCCTCGGTGCCCAGCGCATGACCCTTGAGGAAGGGCTCGCCGCGGCCGATGTGATCTCCGTCCATACACCTTTGACTGAACAGACCCGCCACCTCATCAACGCCGACAACCTCAAAAGCGTCAAGAAGGACGCGATTATCGTTAACACCGCTCGAGGCCCCGTCATCGACGAACAAGCACTCGTGCACGCCCTCGACGAAGAGCGACTCTGGGGTGCCGGGCTCGATGTGTACGAAAATGAACCCGAGGTTCACCCTGGGCTCATCCATAATCCGCGTGCAATCCTCACCCCACACATCGGCAGCGCCGAGATCGCCTGGCGTCGTGCGATGACCGAAATGGTCTGCGCCAATGTCGGTGCAGTTCTTAAGGGCAAAGAGCCCCCGAATCGCATCGCCTGACCCGCTCAGTTGCGGCGTGTCTTCCCACCGAACTGCAGTTCCATGTACTTCGCAACATAGTCCACGAGCGAATCCGCCTCGGGGATATCAGGGTTGCTCGTCATCCCATTGGGCTCGAACCGCATCCCCTTGAACCGTTTCACCGCCTCATCGACAGGCAACCCATACTGCAACGCGATCGAGAACGCCCGGCAGAACGCCTGGCACATCCCCGAGATCGCCGACCCTTCCTTCGCAATTTTGATGAAGATCTCACCCGGAGTCCCGTCAGGGTACAACCCGATCGTGAGGTACCCCTCATGACGATCGATCGTGAACTTGTGGGTAAGGGATTCTCGGGTAGGAGTCAATGACTGACGCGTCGCGAGCATGTTCTCGTCCTTGTTCATGGATGCACTGAAGACCAGTTCTCACACAATCTCAACCCAAAACAGGTGAAACGGGCACACAAGATATCGGACCAATGCCCTTGAACACCTTTACATTCTGTCTCTGCTTGCAGACAATACCCCGTCATCGATGGTTCCCGCTTGCCAACAATGCACTGAACCGCCGATAGAGACCACCAGAGACATGCATCAAACGACCAACGACATCCCGATCAATCAATCCCGCAGATCGGGGATCGTGATCGCTGCAATTGGTCTGCAACTGCTCCTCTGCTCCATCGCCTCTGCTGCCAACGCGGCGGGCGATTCCCTCGACCGATCCGCTCGCAGACTCCCTGCCCAGATGGCGCAGGCACTCCGCGAGATCGTCGATCGCTCTACCCCGTCGACACCCGCGTCCTATCGCGAAGACTCGCCCGGCTACAACCTGGGCGATACCCCAACCGCCATCAAAGCATCCACACTCGATCGCCCAGATCGAATCCGCTTTGATAATTGGTGCCGACGCACGCTCAATCTCCCGCCTCCCGCGCTGAGCTGAGCCCGCCGCGTCCCGCGCAATCAACGCGCCAACATCCCCACACAGACGAACTCCCGTGCCGCCACGTAAGAAGTGTCGCCGGCGCGCCCCGTATACAGAAAGAACGCCAACCATGGCAAGCTCAGAAATCCCCGTCGTCGGCTCAATCCTCTCCAAAGTCTTTGGATCACGCAATGAACGAATGGTGAAACGCTACACCACACGCGTCGATGCGATCGGTGCCCTCGAACCCGAAACCCGCAAGCTCACCGATTCCCAGCTTCGCGCCAAGCTCGATGAGTTCCGCACCAGATACGATGACGGTGCCAAACCCGATGAGATCCTCATCGAGGTATTCGCAGTCGCCCGCGAAGTCATGGACCGAGCAGTGGGGATCCGCAACATATTCAACCCCGAATCAGGATTCGATCCCTCTGTTCTCTCTGCGAAAGGCCAAGAGCTCTTCGCCGAATCCAAAGCCAAGATCGACGCCCTCGAACCCGCCGAGCCCGAAGGCCCATACCTCGGGCACACCGAACCCATCCCCGGATACATGCAGATCGAGCTCCCAAACGAGCTCTACGAAGCCGTCCGCGAAGCCTATCCCGAGTCCAAACCCCCGTTCCGCGCCCGTCCCTTCGACGTCCAGCTCATCGGTGGCATGGTCCTAGGCCAGGGAAAGATCGCCGAAATGAAGACCGGTGAAGGCAAAACCATCGTCGCCCCCCTCGCGACATACATGGCCACCGTCCAGCGCCAACAGGTCCACGTCGTCACCGTCAACGACTACCTCGTCCAGCGCGACCGCGATTGGACCTTCCCCTTCTTCTGCTGGCTCGGGCTCACCGCCGGCGCCATCCACCCCATGCACATGCAGCCGGAAGAAGTCAAACGCAAGATGTACCGCTGCGATGTCGTCTACGGCACAACCTCCGAGTTTGGGTTCGACTACCTACGCGACAACATGAAGCGCAACGTTGAACAACAGGTCCAACGCAAACGCCAGTTCGCGATCGTCGACGAAGTCGACTCAACACTCATCGACGAAGCCCGTACCCCCCTCATCATTTCCGGCCAAGCCCACGACGAGCAACCCCGCTACCAACTCGCCGATCAGCTCGCCCGCCAGCTCGTCGACATGCAGCGCCCCTGGCAGGAATACGAAGACCAAGTCACGCACTGCAAGGAAACCATCAAGGGCCTCGAAGGCGACATCCGCCAGACACGCGACAAATCCCAGGTTCCCGAACTCCAGAAAAAGCTCAAAGACGCCCAAGCAGCGCTCCCCGAGATCGAATCCAAACGCGATCAACACCCGCAGTACTACGAGCTCGAGCCCGAGCGCAAAAGCGCCCACCTCACCCACGAGGGCATCGCCGAAGCGCAACGACTCGCCGGCGTCGGCTCCTTCTATGTCGACGAGAACATGGACATCCCGCACCTGCTCGAGCAAGCACTCCGAGCACACGCTGTCTACACCCGCGACAAAGACTACATCGTCATGGACGTCCCCGATCGCATGACCGGCCGCGCCGATCCAACGATCGTCATCGTCGACACCAACACCGGACGCCCAATGATCGGCCGCCAATGGTCTGACGGCCTCCACCAAGCCGTCGAATGCAAAGAAGCCGTCCCCATCAAGCCTGAAACCCAGACCGTCGCATCCGTCACCGTCCAGAACTTCTTCAAAATGTACAAGTCCCTCTCCGGCATGACCGGTACCGCGGACACCGAAGCACAAGAGTTCCACGACATCTACTCGCTCGACGTCGTCTCCATCCCCACAAACCGTCCCATCGCTCGAAACGATCATGACGACCTCATGTTCCTCCGTGCTAAGGACAAATGGGAAGCCATCGTCGACGAGATCAAGGAGTTCCACGACGTCGGCCGCCCAATCCTCGTTGGTACCACCTCCGTCGAGAAGTCCGAAATGATCTCCCAGATGTTGTCACGCAAGTACAACATCGAACACTCCGTACTCAACGCAAAGCAACACGAACGCGAAGCAAACGTCGTCGAAGACGCCGGTCAACTCGGCGCCGTCATGATCGCTACCAATATGGCAGGGCGCGGTACTGACATCAAGCTCGGCAAGTTCTCCCGCGAAAACATGATCGAGCACCTCCTCAAACGAGGACTCGCTTCCCGCGGGCTCTCCCCCGAGATGACCGACGAACAACTCCGCGAGAATGTCTACCGCAAGATCGCGCCCCAGGTCCTCAAATCCGAAGGCGTCAACAAGAAAGACGCTGAATCCATCCCCTTCGATGAACTCGAACTCCGACTCTACCGCCACTGGGCAAACGAGTTCACATGGATGAGCCCCAAGGCCATCGAATCCACCGGCAAGGCAGAACTCGAAGAGGAACTCAACAAAAACGGCCGCTGCTTCCTCCAAAAGCTCCGCTGGTTCGACAACATTGAGAACCTCGGCGGCCTTCACGTCATCGGCACCGAACGCCACGAGTCACGTCGAATCGATAACCAGCTACGAGGCCGCTCAGGACGTCAGGGCGACAACGGATCATCTCGCTTCTTCGTATCACTCGAAGACGACCTCATGCGCATGTTCGCAGGCGAAACCACCATGAAACTCCTCTCCCGCCTCGGGATGAAGGAAGGCGACGCCATCGAGCACCCCTGGCTCTCCAAGAACGTAGAACGAGCCCAGAAGAAGGTCGAAGAACGAAACTTCCAGATCCGCAAGAACATCCTCGAGTACGACGAGGTCATGGAGCACCAACGCCAACGCTTCTATGGCCTCCGCCAACGCGTACTCGAAGGACAACAAGTCAAAGACCTCATCTTCGAGTACATCGAAGACGTCGTTGACGACGCGATCGCTGAATACCTCGACCCAGAGTTCCCCGCGCTCTGTGCCGCAGAATACGCACGCGAACAACTCGATTGCTCCATCCTCCCTGATCGCCTCAAAGGCAAAGACGCGGACCAGATGGACACGACCATCCGCCGACTCGCCAAAGAAGACGTCGCCGCGAGCATCGTCGTCACACTAGGTGAATACATCCCCGACGACTCCTCCGAGTTCCAGATGGAGTTCGACTCCGCTGGGCTCCACAACTGGGCGAAGAATCGCTTCGGTGTCGAACTCGATACGGGCGACCTCCGCGAAGCAGGCCCAGGCGTCCGCCGCGAAGTCCAAACTCGCCTCGAAGAAGCCGCCTTCGAGAAGATCGACAACGCGGAACTCGCCGAGATCCCCCTCTTCGCCGACGCAAACTACGGCGCCGAACGCCTCGCCAAGTGGGTCAAGACCAAGTTCACCTTCGAGATCACCGTCGACGACATCCTCAAGCATCACAGAGACGACCAACTCGAAGTCCGCGACCTCATCATCGAGAAGGCCCGTGATCTCTACTCGACCCGTGAAGCAGAGTTCCCCGTAGAGTACATCATGCAGAATACCATGCAGCGGGCAATGCAAGACCCTGCCGCCGCATTCGAGTCCCTCTCCAAATGGGCACGCAACCGCGCCGGTGTCGAGCTCACACCAGAGACCATCAAGTCCACCCCACCCGCCAAGATGCGCCAACAACTCATCGATGCGATGAAGGGCAAGGTCGATAGCGATGACCTCACCGATCGTGTCAACACCGCGCTCGCAACGGACTCCGACGACGAACTCGACGCGTACCTCAAGTCACAGTTCGACGAGGGCATCACCGAACGGATGCGATACCTCGAAGAAGACGAACGAGAAGACGCTATCCGTGCCCGCGTCGAAACCCTCGCACGTCCTGAGCTCGTCCAGTTCGAACAGATGGTTCTCATCGATACGCTCGACACCTCGTGGAAGGACCACCTCTACGCGATGGACCAGCTCCGCGATTCCATCGGGTTCCGTGCGATCGCGCAAACGGATCCCAAGATCGAGTACAAGCGCGAAGGCCAGCGCATGTTCAAATCCATGATGAAGGAACTCCGCGAACGAGTCACCGACATCATCTTCAAAGCACGCATCGCCCCGCCTCAGCGCCAAGCACCGACGCAACGCCCACCCATGCAGCGTCCGCCACAACAAGCACCACAGCAGGGCCAACCCCCTCGCCCGCAACAACGCCCCTCAGGCGGCGGGAATATCATGGGATCCTCCATCATGGGCCCAGGCATCACCTTCGGACCTTCTCAGCGCCCAGCGCAACCCAAACCAGCCCCGGAGCAACCAAACAAACCCGCTCCAGACGCTGAAAATACAGATTCCTGAACACGAGCGGGGAGGGATCCAAACCCCTCCCGTTTTCGTATACTTGACCATCGGGACGACCTTAGCCGACCCAGAGGATCATCATGAACACACCACGCACGACAACGACGCGCTCCGCGTTCACCCTGCTCGAACTCCTGATCGTGATCGCGATCATCGCGGGCCTCGCCGCGATTACCACACTCGTTGGTACCGCCGTGCTCGATTCAGGTAAGAAAAGCGCAACCCTCGGCGTCCTCCAAACCCTCGACGAAGCGCTCGCAGCCTACAAAGACCAGAAGGGCGACAATCCGCCCGCACTCGTAGAAATCCCCTACGAACGCATGGTCACCCCCATCGGCAACGTCTCCCCAGGAGAATCCGTCTACTACCCCGCAATCGACGGACGAGGCCGCGAGAACACCTCAGACCAACTCTACCCAGTCAACTCCGTCGCACTCTTCATCGAGTCCGTTCGAGCTGTTCCCAAAACCCAAGAACTTATAAACTCCATCAACGCACGCTACACCCAGAACTACTCCCCCGACGAAGACTACTTCCCCCAACTCCTCACCGTCTTCGACGCATGGGGAAACCCCATCCGCTACGTCCACCCTAAGTTCGACGGCATCATCGAACAAACGGACCGCGCACTCGCCGATGCAGGTGCACCCGTCAACATTGTCAATCCCAACAAGCCCTTCTTCGTTGCAGGCGCACTGCCTCTGAATGCAACAACCGTCGTTCGTATGAAGTTCGTCCGCCGCAACCGTCTCATCGACGCTGACTTTGGCGAAGGCGGCCTCGCCAGTGGTGGGGGGATGAACCTCGGAGGCATCTCCGACTTCGATCTCCTCCCCGACTCCGACGGCGGCATCACCTCCGGAAACAGACCCTACTTCTACTCCGCCGGCCCAGACGGCAACCCCGCAACCCTCGAAGACAACATCTACATCAATCCCGTCCAACACGCCGACCCGGGTGTCAACTAATCCTCCCTCGACACCCTCTTTAACCGGGCATATCATCCATCAGAACGGTACATGACCGATTCAAACGGGGTGTAGCGCAGCTTGGTAGCGCGTTTCGTTCGGGACGAAAAGGTCGGAGGTTCGAATCCTCTCACCCCGATTCAGAGACTGATTGTCAGAAAGAAAAGCCCTGAATACGTCAGGGCTTTTTTTATCCGTCAGGCTCAATCTATCGATTACTTCTGCCATAAACCATGCTCAATACCCCCAAGCATGTAGATTGAAAATGCCCCCTGTCCCGGGATCTCAGTGGGCGACATCGCCACTTGGCCGCCCGCCGCCTTTGCCGCCTTCACAGCCGCCTCGATGTCATCCACTAAAACATACGGCCGAACTACCGGCTTCTCGTTCGCGCTCATCGGTGCACGCACCCCGATCCGTCCCCCATCCTTCAGTTCAGCAGTTCGCGCATTGCCAAGCTCAAGTACCGGCTCGCTGAACGTAACCCCATGCGCATCCGTAAGTGCCTTGCAGGTCGCATCAACCGATGAGCTCACGATCTCAAGGTAATGCACCTTGATGGTTTCGCCCTCAGTAATCTGTGCTGTATCGCCACCGTGCGTCCCGTCACGGAGTCCCGCACCAACGCTCAGCAGCGCCAACACTCCGAAACCGACCAGTACCATTGGCTTCTTGATCTTCATCTTCATTCCCCCTTCTCCTGTGCGATCTGAATCAGATTCCCGCACGTATCATCAAAGACAGCAACGATCACAGTGCCGTAATCTACCGGTGGTTTGGTGAAACGTACCCCGAGGGCTTCAAGTCGTTCGTATTCCGCTTGGACATCATCTACACCAAACTGGGTGTAAGGTATCCCATCTTCAACCATCGCTGACTTAAAGATCTTCGCAGCAGGATGCTCATCAGGTTCAAGCCCGAGTTCAGTCCCATGTGGATCTTCTGGTGACACGACCGTGATCCAGCTGTGTTCTCCCATAGGTATATTGTGCCGCACTTTAAAACCAAGAATCTCAGTGTAGAAAGTCAATGCCTTTGCTTGATCGTCCACCATGATGCTGTACCCCGTGAGTTTCATCGTGATATCACTCCTTTTCAGCAGCCTTCGTCGGCCATCGCTCTGTAATGGCCTTCAGTGGCTCACCATTAAACCAATGGAACTTGTATTTTCCCTCTCGCCGTGAGGTAACGAGCCCCGCATCCTGCAAGACGTCAATGTGCTGAGAAATAGCCTGACGTGTCGATTGAATACTGTGTTTCATAACCAATCGGCCCCGGATCTCATACAACGATTGGCCATTCCGAACGACCAACTCATCCAAAATCGCCCGACGTGTTGGGTCAGCAATGGCACGATATAGTTCATCCATACACTTTCGCTCACAATACAATAGGCAAGCTGCCGCTTGCCTGTCAAGCAGGTTCTTACGCCTACCACTCGATAGACATTGCATTGGTAAATCCGCATAGGCTATTAGAACAACCCCGCCAGTTCTCCCGACAGGGTCGTGTATCACAAACATTTGACTGCTTAGCTCACTCAGTCCCGATCAACATCAAACCGATCGAGCATCATCACCTTGTCCCACGCCTTGATGAAGTCCTTCACCATCAACTCGTGACCTTCGTTCGCGCCGTAGACCTCAACGATCGCACGCAACTGCGAGTTCGACCCGAAGATCAGATCACAACGCGTCGCCGTGTACTTCGTCTCACCCGTCGCACGGACATTGATGTTGAACATGGTTTCCTGCTTATCCGTAGGCTCCCACGCATAATCCATGTCCGTCAACACGCGGAAGAAGTCATTCGTCAACGTGCCGGGCTTATCAGTAAACACGCCGTGCTTCGAATGATCAAAGTTCTGATCAAGCACACGCAACCCACCAACGAGCACCGTCCACTCAGGTGCCGAAAGTGTCAGCAGGTTCGCACGATCAAGGAAAATACGCTCAGGTGGAACCTTGAACCGCACGTCGTCTCGCTGGTAGTTCCGGAACCCGTCCGCAACCGGCTGCAACCATTCAAAGCTCTCGACGTCCGTCTGATCCTGTGAACAATCCGTACGCCCCGGGGTAAACGGCACCTGCGCATCCACGCCGCCGTCCTTCGCCGCCTTCTCAATCGCAGCGCAACCGCCGAGCACAATGAGATCCGCGAGCGAAACACGCTTGTTCCCGCTCTGCGAACCATTGAACTCACCCTGCACGACACGCAGCACATCGAGCACCTTGGACAGCTCGTCCGAACGATTCACCGCCCAGTTGCACTGCGGATCAAGCGCCACGCGTGCACCATTTGCACCACCTCGTTTATCCGAATCACGGTACGTCGACGCAGACGACCACGCCGCAGATACGAGTTCCGAGACCGACAACCCCTTCCCAAGGATCGCCTGCTTCAGGTTCGCGATATCCGTGTCATTGATCAAATCATGATCAACCGCGGGGATCGGGTCCTGCCAGATGAGATCTTCGCTTGGAACCTCAGTACCCAAGTACCGAGACTTCGGCCCCATGTCACGATGCGTCAGCTTGTACCACGCACGAGCAAAGCAATCGCTGAAGTAATCGAAGTCCTCGAGGAACCGCTCACAGATCGCACGATACGCCGGATCAACCTTGAGTGAGATGTCCGTGGTCAGCATCATCAACTCGTTCTGCTGCCCCTCATCATGCGCATCAGGGGTCTTCGGCGCATCAGGATCCTTGGGCTTGTACTGAATCCCGCCCGCTGGACTCTTGGTCATCTCCCAATCGTACTTGAACAGGTTCTCAAGGTACGCGTTGTCCCACGCGATCGGGTTGGGCGTCCAAGCCCCCTCGATCCCACTCGTCATCGCGTACTTCGCGAATCCAGTACCTTCTTCGTTCTGCCATCCCAT
>SPJK01055972.1_pt1 | contig 24285 bp, 19 predicted proteins | sample 3741771 | NCBI WGS metagenome assembly SPJK01 (sample SAMN10925997, study PRJNA522277) | cold seep metagenome | isolation source: Elba SIP-enriched marine methane seep metagenome, extraction at timepoint T2 | place: Italy: coast of Elba, Mediterranean Sea
GCTTACTTCGGTTTGTGCGGAGAGGGAGCAGCCAAACAGAATAACCATGGCGAAGAGTACGAAGCGCATAGGGACGGTTTTGGGATGATTTATGGTAAAGTTAGTGTGTTGGGTGAACTATAGGAAGAAAATGTACTGGATGCTTAGTCTAATTGGATACCGGCTACCGGCGTGATGTATCATTGGCTAGAACAGCATTAAGGAGTGCTTGGCATGGGGCGTAAAAAAAGCTTAGGATATTCCAAACCAAACACTTACCTTTGCGCCCGGCAATCCCGACGCTTGCTCGTCAAGGTAATCGGGGAATGGTAAACGAAACTAGAACGTAAAGATGCCAGTTAAAATTCGTCTTCAACGAAAAGGTCGCAAGAAGCGCCCATTCTATCACATCGTAGTCGCTGATGCTCGCGCACCCCGCGACGGTCGTTTCATCGAAAAGATCGGTACGTATAATCCAATGACTAAGCCTGCCACGATTGACATTGATCGTCAGCGTGCTTATGAATGGTTGATGAACGGTGCCCAGCCTACCGATACGGTACGTGCTATCCTACGTTTCAAAGGCGTCATGTATCGCAAGCACTTGATGCGCGGCGTTAAGAAAGGTGCACTGACCCAAGAGGAAGCTGATAAGAAGTGGCAAGAGTGGATCGATGCGAAGGAAGCTAAGGTTGCAGAGCGCCGGACGCAGGCGGATGCGGAGATTCTTGCTTTCCACGCTGCGGTATCTGGTAAGCCACCGGTAATTGAAACACCGGAGGAAGTAGTTGAAGAATATGCACCTGAAGCTCAGGAGCAAAAAACGCTAGCAGAAGAAGCAGAAGCTAAAGCTGCGGCGGAAGAAGCAGCTACTGAAGAAGCTCCGGCAGCTGAAGCGGAAGCACCAGCGGCAGAGGAAACTCCAGCCGAAGAGGCGCCAGCTGCGGAAGAAGCACCAGCGGCCGAAGAAACGCCAGCAGCTGAAGAAGCACCGACTGAGGAAGCTGAAGCACCTGCTGCCGAGGAAGGATCTGAAGAAGAAAAGTAAGGCTAGTCGACCCGAATGGGTCAATCAGTTTTAAAATAATACTGTAAAGTGGCTCATTGGGCATTCCGCTCATTGGGCCACTTTACTTTTTTCCCTGTTCTTTGATGAGTTGGGCAGGCAGATTGCTTGAATTTGTCGGGTACATTGCTGCCCTGTTTTTTACAAACTCCCCAAAAAATGCGTTATATTTGCGACGCAATGTTTACTCGGTAAGAGTAGTTTTGCATTGCTTTTTTTCCAAAAATGTTACATGGTGGACCTGGTAGTGCCTTAAGATGCACTACCAGGTTCGCTTTTAAAATAGGATTCCTTATGTATGATCTAAGCCCTGACTACCTGGGACAACTTGAAACAATTGCTGCTGAAGTCCAGAAGAGCGATATTTTAGCGCAGTACTTGGAAGAGGAAGAAGAAGAGCAATTCAATCAGTTGAAAGAAGCCTTTGAACCGCGAATTTATGAGATCTATAAGGAGGTAGCGGTACACTATCCGCTGCAATTAGTGAGCCTGGAAAAAGTACTGCTGGATGCTTCATTCGAAGGCTTGTTTCTACCAAAGATCCTTGGCTATAGCGTATTGAGAGGAGAAGTCAATGAAAATTTCAAATACGTTCGCCCTCAAGATCATTTCCGGGACATCCTGTTGACGATCTGCAATTCGGCTAACTTTGATATCCTGAAGAAGCGGATCGGGCAATCTATTCAGATCGGTTTCGCTTTGAGTAGTGATATCTGGGTGACGAATTTGATCAATGGTATCGATAACAAAAGAGTTCGGCATTACCTACTGGGGCAAAAAATTGACCGCTACCGTCAGCCCGAAGAGCGAGGCATCGGCTATAATCGTTATGCTCGCCAGTTCCGTAGTGAAAACTTCTATAGCGTAGTTTTTCCTACTACACCAGCTGAATTAACGCTGGAATACAATTCATTGCGTGAGTTTCTCGTCTATCGGATCAATAATCCGGAAGATAATTCGTCTTTGATCGAGCCCATGGACACCTTGGCCGCGAACAAGGCGCTAATTGGCACCAAGGGGCATTTCTATCTTTGTGCACTCTATGCGGCTTTCTTTGAGCTACCTGATAAGAGCCGCACCAACCTGAAAAAACACTTCAATGCAGCTCGTAAAGAGCTGGATGAGGCGGATGAGCTACTATTGGAATTTGCCATCTACCTGCATAAGCGTACGGACCTGCATCTTTCGCCAGAAGCGGATTTGCGTTTAGCTAGCATCGTAGATAGAAAGCAGAAGGATCAACTTAGCGAGTTCTTTCAGCTGGTCGAAACGATTCACAACGATGGCTATACCAATGAAGGGACACAGGAGGTCATTAAGGCGGCTTACCTTAGCCATGAAGGTGTATCCAATTTCAATAAGGCCTTGCGTCGTACCATCTTCCAGTATTTACAAACCTTTGTGACCAACCTGGAGGAAGACGATTATCCGGAATTCTTTGAGATCAATAAGTTATTTGCCGTCTATATTGAAATCTTCAGTAACCAGAAGTTCAATCAGGATCTCAAGGACCTGTCAATGGCCTATGTACGGAAGCTACTGAAGAAATTTACCGATAAACGAGGTAAAGACTATCAGGATATCAAGAAATTTGTTTCGGCTACCTTCCTCGACTTTAAATTCCTGACCGACAAGGAAATCGTTAATCTGTTCAAGACGCGACGGAAGCGGAAAAAGCCAACTGAAGCATAAGATTCAACTGGATAATAAGAACATACGGCAGAAAAACAGCACGGCCGGGCAAACATCTGCTTTGTCTGGCCGTTTGTCATAGTAGGGTACATAACCACTGCCCATAACAAAGAGTATTTACTCGATCCTTTCCCTAACCAAGTAAGCGGCCATATCGACAGAGGGCTGGCTATTACAGCCAGTTCTATAGCCGTCATGGCCTTCGGTATGATCCCACCTCACTGTAAGAAATGCCAATTGAAAGCACATGTCCAGAGTCGTCATTATTTCGAATCGATTACCCGTTACTGTCGATCGCTCAGAAGGAGCCATCCAGTACCAACCTAGCGCCGGAGGACTGGCCACGGGCCTGAACTCGTTGGACGATACCTTCGAGAAAATCTGGGCTGGCTGGCCAGGAGAAACCATTGAAGAAGAGGAAGAACAGCAACAAGTTCGCCTCGATCTAAAAGAAATGGGCCTTGAACCGGTGTTTTTGACCGAAGACGATCTTCGCCTTTATTATGAGGGCTTTAGCAACAAAGTCATTTGGCCACATTTTCATTATTTCACCCAGCACACGACATATCGTGATGATTATTGGCAAGCTTATCAACGGGTCAATCGCAAATTTGCAGATGCGGTCATTCCGATGCTGCAAGAGGGTGACTTGGTATGGGTACATGACTATCAGTTGATGCTGTTGCCTCAAATGATCCGTGAAGCCTTCCCGAATATTTCCATCGGGTTCTTTCTCCATATTCCCTTCCCCTCTTATGAAGTATTTCGCATTCTGCCCTGGCGAGAGGCCTTGTTGGAAGGCGTGTTGGGAGCCGACCAGATCGGTTTTCACACCTTCGGATATATGCGGCATTTTCTAAGCGCCGCCTACCGATTAGTTGGCCGGGAACATGAATTTGGTCAGATCAGAATGGCGAACCGAACGATTAATGTCGATGTGTTTCCAATGGGAATCGACTACGATACTTATGCTTACCCCAAAGTGGATTTATACAAGGATGATGGCTCCTTTCAGATCAAGCAACTGGCAAAAAACCGAAAGCTGGTCCTAAGTATTGACCGCCTCGATTACACCAAAGGAATTCCGGAGCGCTTGCGCGCTTATTGGCGGTTTTTGGAACAGTATCCGGAATGGCATCGCAAAGTGGTGTTGCTGATGATCGTCGTCCCGTCTCGCTCCAATGTAGATCAATACCAGGACCTAAAAGAAGAGATCGAACAGCTAACCAGCCGCTTGAATGGTGAATATGGAACTTTTGATTGGGTGCCTGTGCAGTATTTTTACCGTTCGCTGAATTTTGGGGAGTTAACGACTTTATACCAAGAGAGTGATGTAGCCCTGATTACGCCATTGCGAGATGGGATGAATTTAGTAGCGAAAGAATTTGTGGCGAGCAAAGAAACGAATCCCTTCGGCGTATTGATCTTAAGCGAAATGGCTGGTGCTTCTGGTGAGCTAAATGATGCCTTGCTCGTCAACCCGCAAGATCAGTTTCGCATTGCCGAAGCACTAGCGGAGGCCCTGCAGATGAATCGGAACGAACAGCAGTGGCGCCTGGAAAATATGCAAACACGACTGAAAACTTACGATGTCCGACAATGGGCAAATAGCTTCATAAAAGAACAAAAGCGACTCATGAAATCTAGGCAAGAATATGAAACAGTACAGCGACTTGATGAACCTGCGGTACTGGAGATGTATCAGCAAGCTACTCGCCGGCTACTCATACTTGACTATGATGGCACGCTGATGCCATTCGACCCGGATCCACAAGCGGTAGTTCCGGATAGTGATCTGTTGCAACTGCTGGAAACCCTAGTAGCTGATCCTGCAAATATGTTGGTTATCAATAGCGGCCGCGACCAATCCACCTTACAAGAATGGCTGGGGCATTTCCCTATTGAAATGGCGGCAGAGCATGGTGTCTGGATGAAGAGCGGCACTGAATGGCAGCTCAACCCCAATGTCAGTAATACCTGGCTGCCGGAAGTCAAGGGCTTACTCCAAAACCTGGTAGACCGCACGCCAGGCTCCTTTATTGAGGAAAAGGATTATTCCTTGGCGTGGCATTATCGTCGAGTCGATAAGGACCTTGGCGAAAAGCGAGTCCGCGAGTTTCGCGATGTCTTGTTGTACCTGACCCACAACCAAGACCTGCAGGTTCTTGAAGGCAATAAGGTGGTGGAAATCAAGAATGCTGGTGTGAATAAAGGCAATGCCACCCAAAATTGGGTCAACCAAGGTACTTGGGATTTTGCGTTGGCTATCGGAGACGATCATACGGATGAAGATATCTTCCGCAACATGCCAGATGAGGCCGTCACCATAAAAGTTGGGCGGGGGCGTACCGATGCTCGCTATAGCCTGCTTTCTGTAGAAGAAGTTCGCAGCTTTTTAGCAAAATTGACTTAAGCTTTTTAAGCTCTAGGGACATCGAAGTTTTCTTTTCCTTGGTAGAATTTTCTTGCATGCCCCAATTGCGGTTCTTTCCTTTGTAGGAATAATAAGAGCTGTATGGGAACATTTCTGGAAGGTGTCACTGCTTATTTGCGAGGATTGCAACTGTTAGGAAAGCACCGTTTATGGTTCTACTTCTGGATTCCAGTTGTCTTAAGCCTCATACTGGGCGTCGCGGTTCTCCGCACTGCCTGGGGCGTTTCTGATGATATTGGCGATTGGTTAATCTCCTTTTACCCATGGGAGTGGGGTAGGGGCTTTATCGAGCAAATGCTAAATATCATGAGTGGCCTGACTATTGTGGTACTTACCTTAATGGTTTTTCGCTACCTGATCATGGGCTTGGCTTCCCCTTTCATGAGCTTGTTGTCGGAGCGGCTGGAAGCAAAGATGTACCCGAACAGCCCGGCGGTTCCATTTACCATCGGTCGCTTTTTTAGTGACTTGATGCGCGGTCTACGGATCGCCCTGCGAAACATCATTCGCGAACTCTTCTTTACGATCTTATTGTTATTGGCCGGCGTTCTTATCCCGATCCTGACTCCATTTGTGCCAATTCTAATCCTCTTGTTGCAAGCTTATTACGCAGGCTTCGGCAACATGGACTTTACCTTGGAGCGGCATATGGGGGTACGACAAAGCGTTCGCTTTGTGCGGCGCAACCGGATGTTGGCATTAGGGAATGGCGTAGTGTTCGTATTCCTACTGATGACTGTGGTTGGCTTTCTTTTTGCACTTCCTTTGGGAACGGCTGCGGCGGCAGTGGTTACCTTGGATCGCTTACCAGAATCTTAGATAATTGAATTATTCCTGAGCTGCTTGATGCAAGGCATAGAAAAAGTCTCTCGCAATTAGCCGGCAAGCTTCATCATAGCCGGCCTCCACCTGGTCGGTATTATCAAAGCGTTTCGGGTCTTCAAAAGGAAGGGAGTAGCGGGCTTCTGCTCCTGGAACAAATGGGCAGGCTTCATCTGCATCGGTACAGACCATAATGGCGGCGAAATGATCCTTGGGGTTTGCTTCGTCATTGAAGACCTTGCTGTATAGCGTAAGAGCGGCGCCTTCTTCTCGATTACGTAATTGGTAGCGAGGATTTGGTCCATCATTAGGCTGCTCAAGCAGGAATCCCGCGCGGGCCAGGGCAGCGGCAGCATTGGGGTGAAGCGCAGTTGCCTCGGTACCTCCAGAAAAAGTACGCAGGGTGTCCCATCCGAGGTAGTGTGCACCAGCCCAAAGCCAGGCTTGCCCTAGGTGGCTGCGCCGGGAATTGTGTGTACAGATGACATTGAGCGAAATAGGACTACCGGAAGTATTCTTTTTCCGGAGGTAGGCGGAAAGTTTTTCCAGCTGAATTTTTCGTTCAGCTGGGATTGTCGCAAACTCATCAATCAGTGCCGACAGGTAGGCGGCCAATTGATCTGAAACTAATGGTTGTGTCATGTTGTCTTTTGTCCGAATACAGTGATACTATAGATACCGATATCCTGACTGAAGCGTCCCTTTTCCGAAGCGGAAAGATAGCGATCAAGTAGCTCATCAGGCAACTCAATGGCCTTCTTTTTTTGAATTTGTAGTCCTTGGAAGCCTGCTGCACGAATGTGGCCCAGGTAGTCCTCGATCTGAAGTGCGCCGGAAACGCAACCAGCATACAGCTCTGCTTCCTCCTGAAGTCCTGCGGGTAATTCTCCTTCCAATACGATGTCGGAGATACTGAAATGCCCGCCCTTTTTTAGGATCCGGAAAGTTTCAGCAAAGGCTTTCGCTTTGTCAGGAACCAGATTAAATACACAGTTACTCACTACGACATCAGCTAAGTGGTCGGGGAGTGGCATTGCCTCAATATCGCCTTGCACAAATTCTACGTTATCGTAACCCAATTTTTGGACATTTGTGCGCGCTTTGGCAATCATGTCATCCGTAAAATCTAGCCCGATGACTTGTCCTTCTGGGCCCGTTTCGGCTCGAGCAATAAAACAATCGTTTCCAGCACCACTTCCGAGGTCAACAACGGTGTCACCCGCTTTTATTTGTGCGAACTCCGTGGGAAGGCCGCAGCCCAATTTCAAGTCGGCATCTTGTACGTAACCATCCAGTTGGCTATAATCGTCCGACATGATCGAGTAGTCATCGGCATTGTCGGGGCCGCAGCCACCGCCGCAGCAAGATTGATTCTGATTTCGAGCGATAGCTCCGTATTTATCTTTGACGAGTTGTTTGAGGTCTTTCATAAGTTATTGTTACTTAATACTTGTTAATTAGAAGCGGGTTGCCCATCTATTGCGACAGACAACCCGGGTGATTTAGTTAGCAACAACCGCAACCACAGTTGCTGTCATCACAGCAGGATGATCCACCATCGTGACGGATTGGGCTACTCAAAAACTGCTTTGGATTTGTCATGATAATTCAAGTTTAGATTAAAATAAAAGTCCGGGTTCCGGATTCCGAGGCCAGCGAGTGAGGTGGCCTCGGAATTCAGTTAGCAACCGCAGCCTTCACCACATTGGCACACGCCATCCAGGAATGTACCCAAGGCTGAACGAAGTTCTTTGAGGCTTTCAAGGTTGACACAATAACAAGATCGAACACCCTCTACTTCGCCACTGACCAAGTCGGCCTCCTTCAATGCTTTGAGATGTTGTGATACAGTGGATTGCGATAGGGGGAGTACATCGACAATCTCACCACAAATACAGCTTTGCTTTTCTGCCAATGTGCGTAGAATGGCAATGCGAGCTGGATGAGCAAGCGCTTTGGCCCATGCGGCCAGCTTCTGGTCGATACTTGGAAAGGCAGTGGACTTGTTAAGTGCCATATCTTTATTTTATATCGCAAATATACGATGAATGGATCGAGAGATGCAAGTTTTCGCGCAAAATTTTTCTCTGCTGACCTAATTTTAGCGAGTGCGATAGCGCTAAAAAGTGCGAGAAGATGAATCTTCTTATTAAAAATTAATTTCAATTTTGCGAAAGAGCGGAAATTTTATTTTTCACCATTTGCATTGCGCATATTGAAGCTTTTATGTACTTTAGCCTCTGTTGATTGTCATTTAGCTTAAAACAAGTTGCCTTTTCTGCGGTATCACACTGTGGATTTGGTCGCTTAGGTAAATGGCGACTCAATGTCCTTGTCATTTTTCCTTTCCCACAAGTCTATTTTCTACATCTCCGTTGCATCAACGGATTATATCCCTTGTTATCAACCACTCGTAGCTAAGCTATTGAGTACACCTTGTTTAACGCGCCTTCTCTTTAACTCTGCCTGTGTGAAGACATAGGTGGAAATGCCCTTCTAATGCCCTTTCCGATCAGGTGGGGCATTACCAGGGAATGTAAATGGCGGCAAATGCGACAGTTCGCGCATTTGTCGCTTTTTTTATTAGGGTAAATCTTTGGCGGTTTGCTTTACTGGCTTCAGCACAGCTCGTCTTAGTAGCCGTCGAAACCGCTTGGTAACACGACGTAGGTGCCGCCAATCCTGCACATCGTAGGCTCGCGGTAAAGTCAAATTTAGTATCCGCAAATGTGCAGTTCCATCGCCATAGTCGTGCAGGGAAAAATGAATATTCCGCAAGGTATCCTGATAAGTTGTAATAAAGGTATCGATACGGTAAAGTGGAGCATGCCGATCCATATAGTAAGGGCGTAGCTCACTACTGTCGACTACCGCTTGGTAGGAAATGTCCATTTCATCCAGAATTGCCAGGACCTGAGAAGGGCTTCCCTTAATCTGTTTGGCCAGCCCAAGATGTACATCTCCAGGTGGAAGCCCGCTATAGTAATAGGGGAGGGAGGTAGCAGAAAAACCAACTAGTGAAAGGCCACCCACAGCTAAGATTGCCCAATTGGGTCGAGGGAAGCAAACCGTAGGGAGGCCCATCCATATACGATACCCGATCGGCAAAACCGCTAAAGCCCATAGATCAGATGGGTCCACAACACGATCCACCGGAATGCCCCATCCTTGCATGTGAAGGATGAATGGTGTTGCCCAAATGGATTTCCACCAGATAAAACCGATGCCTGTTGCTAGAAAAATTGCTTTGCTACGCGTGGGAAATAAACAAGAAAAGAACCAGGCAAAGGCAAGTAGGCCCGCAATATCTGATAGTTTTCCCGTCAATAAATTGCCGTAGGCCATTTTCCACCAGTGGTCATTGAGCAGCAAGATTCCCAGACTGATCAGATAGATCGGGTGTAGCCAGCGTTCACGCATACAGGATCGATTTTGGAGCAACATCCCGAATGCTATTGATGCCCGGAGAGCTCCTATGATTCGCTAATAAACTTATAACCTACTCCTCTAACGGAGAGAAAGAATTGAGGATTGCGAGGGTCTTGCTCGAAATACTTGCGAAAGGAGAGGATGAAATTATCGATTGTGCGCGTACTGGGGTAGACGTCATAACCCCATACCGATTGAAGAATTTGCTGCCGACTTACCACTTCACCGCGACGATCGATCAAGAGCTTAAGGAGCATCGCTTCCTTTTTGGTGAGGGTGAAGGAACCTGGATTGCCAGTGGCTTCAAAGGTGGCGAAATTGACGTGATTATCACCAAACTCATAGGTATCCATCGCGGCCTCTACAGTCTTGCTGGTTCGTTGCAAGAGGCGCTCGATCCGTAGCAGTAATTCTTCGAGAACAAAGGGCTTAGTCAGGTAGTCATCGGCACCCTTCCGAAGACCTGTGATCCGATCTTGTGCGGTATCCTTGGCAGTCAGGAAGATAACCGGTACTTCCCGATTGGTCAGGCGGACCTGTTCGCAGATCTGAAAACCATCTACTTCCGGAAGCATAACGTCCAGGACCAACAGATCAAAATGTTGTTCCTGTGTATATTGAATGGCTTTTCGGCCATTGTCCGTGTCAACTACTTCATAACCTTCCAATTCCAGGTTTAGCTTAACGGTATCCCGGATGTTCTCTTCGTCTTCGACGAGCAAAATACGCAGCATAAGGCAAGTTTGATTATGCGGAAACTATTGGCAATGAAAAGCGAAAAATACTGCCCTGTGGCCTATTGTTCTCCACCTTGATCGTTCCACCGTGGGCTTCAATTATAGCAGCCACAATGAATAACCCCAAACCAGTACCTTTGGTTTGTCGGGTATCTTCATTTCCGACGCGATAGAACTTACGGAAAATCGACGATTTTTCTTTGTCGGGGATGCCGATACCCTCATCGGCTACCGAAAGCAGCAGTTCGTCTTTGCTGCCGGCAATCATGTTGACGGATATGCGAGCTGGGGCTGTACTGTATTTTACGGCGTTTTCAAGAAGATTGACAAAGACGGATGTCAATGCTTGTCGATCACCCACTACCTGAGGAAGGTCTTCGCCAGCCTCCAGAGAAAAAATGGCATCAGGGTGGTTGTTTCGTAGGCGATTAACAATTGGCTGCAACAATTCCAAAATATTCAATTCCTCATTCTGGAATTGATAAGCGGATTCCAAACGGGCAGAAAGCAAGAGGTCCTCTACCAATTTATTCAGCCGATCCGATTCTTTGATTCCATTATTGCTAAGGCGGTTAATCTGCTCGGCCTGCAAGCTGTCTTTGCGCTTGTCCAGGGTCTCCAGGATTAAGCGGATACTGGCAATGGGTGATTTTAGTTCATGCGTAATGGACAATAAAAAATTTCGCTGTTGCCTGGAGCTGGCTACTTCGCGTTGATAGCCCTGGTAGATGATATACATCCCTCCCAATAAGCTAAGGATTAGAAAGATAGTTTCCCCGAGGATCATATGCTCTTGACGATCATACTGCTCTTTTAGTAGCAGGTATTGTTCAGATTGAAGAAACTCTTCTTCCGAACTTACGAGTCCTTCGGCCACCATCCCCATCTGGAAGAGCTCGACTTTAGCCCGATAAGCATCCCGATTTTTCGCAAATAGCAAGACCGACCACCACGCGAATGCCAGGAGCATATACGCCAGGATAAAGTAAGTAAAGATGCGAAGTCTTCGGTTTGTCACAATCCGCTATTTTGTCAAAGATCTGCAAAGCAAACGTCCAATGCCAGGTGGATTTTTGAAATGGCCTGCTGGAGATCGGCTTCTGTATGTGCGGCACTAACAAAGCCTACTTCATAGCCGGATGGGCCGAGATAAACCCCTTCTTGCAGCAACTCGTGATGAAGCACTTTGAAATGCTCCATGCTGGCCGGATCAATCTCGTCGGCACTAAGAGGTGCTTTATCGGCAAATGCCATCCAGAAAATAGAACCTATTTGTTGGACCTGTACAGGGTAATTCTTTTCACTGCAATAGGCCTGAAGAGCGCTAGCAAAATCGGCTGTTTTTTTCGCTAACTGTTCGTAAAAACCAGGCGCCAGGCATTGCTCTAAAGCGGCATAGCCTGCTGCCATTGCTACCGGATTGGCGGATAAGGTGCCTGCTTGATACACCGGGCCGTCTGGAGCGATATGGTGCATGATCTCTGCACTGGCCGCATAGGCGCCCACGGGAAATCCACCACCGATAATCTTACCGAAAGTAAGGATATCTGGCTGAATATCGTAGTAGCCGGCCGCTCCCTCGAAACCCACCCGAAAACCAGAGATCACCTCATCAAAAATGAGCAGCACGCCGTATTCATCAGCTTTGCGACGCAAGGCCTCTAAGAAAGATCGTTCTTGGAGCAATAGCCCATTATTGGCCGGAATGGGTTCAATGATAATGGCGGCGATATCATCGGCATGCTCTTGCAGGCATTGATCCAGCAGCGCCAAATCGTTCAGTGGGAGCACCAGGGTTGCTTGTGCAAACGAGTCGGGCACACCGGCAGAAGTAGAGGTGCCGAAGGTGGCTAAACCCGATCCTGCCTTGACCAGCAGACTGTCGACGTGGCCGTGGTAGCATCCTTCAAATTTGATGATCTTATCCTTTCCGGTTACGCCCCGAGCCAGCCGGATAGCCGACATTACGGCTTCTGTACCAGAGCTCACAAAGCGGATCATTTCCACATAGCGGTGATTCTCGATAATTAGCTTGCCCAGCTCGTTACCTAGGCGGTTGGGCGTGCCAAAGGAAGTGCCTTTGGCGATCGTGGCTGTAACTTTTTCACGAATAAGCTCGTTATTATGCCCATGGATCAGCGGCCCCCAGGAACAACAGAAATCGAGATAGCGATTGTCGTCTTCATCAGTGAAGTAAGCGCCATTCCCTTCTCGGATGAATAGGGGAGGGCCAGAAACTGATTTAAAAGCGCGGACCGGCGAGTTAACGCCGCCCGGGAAGTATCGTTTTGCTTCTTCAAAAAGTTGCTGCGATTGTTCGCGTGCTATACGGTTGGTGAAGTTCATGCAAGAATTTTCAGATGATGTCGACAAAGGTACGGATTTGCTCCAGGGGATTCCAGTTGGGAATGTCAAGCCTTGGTCAGTCTTCACTGCGTTTCCTCTACCCGGATTTACGTAAAAAAACTTACCTTCATCTGGCCCCATCAAGTTCATGTAGCTGAACAAAGAACCCCATTTTTCTCATTGGTAAAATTCTATATTATGTTATCCCGATTGCTCATTACCTGCGTGTGCTTACTGCTAACTTCAACAGTCCTCCTGTCGCAGGACGTGACTCCTATACAAAAGGGCATTTCCATTGAAGCGGGCCTACAGAATGAAGATGTAGACCGATATTCTTTAATGCTCAAGTCAGGTAGTTTTGTAAACGGCTATGTCGATCAAATAACAGTTGATGTCGTCATTAGAGTACTGGACCCGGAAGGCGATCTGGTAGCTACATTTGATAATCCAGCAAGGGGGCTTGAGACATTTCAGTTCGATTCCGAAATGCGGGGTGAATACCAAATAGAAGTTACTCCTTTTGAAGAAGAGGAGGGCAATTATAGCATTGCCATTGACCGTATTGAAGCCACGGCTAATACACCAAAGGAGCGAGTCGATCAATTGTTAGCAGCTTACGACAACGAGCGTACACCCGGTGCCGTGGTTGGTGTTTTTCAAGGCGGAGAGATAGTTTTTATCAATGCCTATGGTATGGCCAATTTGGTGCACAACATTCCGTGGAATGCGAAAATGACGACCAATATTGGCTCCGTTTCCAAGCAATTTACAGCAATGGCCATTTTGTTGCTGGAAGAGAGTGGGGCACTCAATCTGGATCATGACATCCGCCGTTACATTCCCGAGTTACCTGATTTTGGCGAAACGGTTACGATTCGCCACTTGTTGACCCACACCAATGGCTATCGCGAAATGTATAACACCATGCCGATGCGGGGCTGGTCGGGGGAAGATTTCCTGATGAGAGAGGAGGCAATTGGGCTCATCCAGCGGCAACCGGAGTTGCAAGCTTCACCAGGTGAGGAGTTTCGTTACAATAATACGTCCTTCGTCCTGTTGGCTACCCTAGTAGAACGGATCACCGAACAAGACTTCGATGAATGGATGGAAAGCAATGTTTTTAGAGCGTTAGGTATGACGAATACCTATGTTCGCACCAATCCTCAACAGATCATCCCGAATAGTACACAGGGGTATTCGAATGCTTCGGAAGGTGGTTTCGAAGAGGCAGGGGATCTGCACGCAGCTTATGGTGCTGGTGGGATTTATACTACGGTATCAGACCTCAACAAGTGGCTCATTAATTTTCATACACCTCGGGTGGGTTCAGCTGAGTTGATCGAAAAACTAGTCACCCCTTATATTTTAAATGACGGGGAGTCTACAGAGTATGGTCTGGGAATTGGCGTTACCGAATGGCGCGGCCTTACCCGTTACGCCCATGGCGGCGCCGATATAGCCCATCGGGCTTTCCTGATGTATTTCCCTGAGATTGATGCGGGCGTCTGCGTCATGAGCAACAACTCAGCATTCGTTACTGGATTGAGTGCAGAGATCGCCGAGGCTTTTTTCGAAGAGCATCTCGAAGAGGAGGAAGAAGAGGAAGAAGACACGGCAGAAGAGGAGGAAGGTATGGATGGGGAGATCAGCCTTAGTGAGGAAGAGATGAAGCCTTATACGGGCAGATTCAAGCTCGAAGAAGCAGGCCTCATTATCGACTATGCCATTGAAGAAGGAAACCTTCAAGCGACGGCTTCCGGCCAGCCTACTCTAATCCTGGAGCCTATTGGTGAGCACGAATTTGAGTACGAAATGATAGAAGCAAGAGTGGTCTTTGATGTCGATGACGCCGGTGAGATCAATACGGCTACTCACTTCCAAGGTGGCGGAGAATTCAGTTTAGTTCGGATACCCGCCTATGCTCCCACTGAGGAAGAGTTGCAGGAGTTTGTTGGTACCTATTTCTCCGATGAACTCCAGACCGCCTATACAATAGTCGTGGAAGAAGGCGAGTTAAAGGCGCGCCATATCAATATGGAAGAAATAGCACTCAGCCCGGCAGAGGAAGATACTTTCAGCGGCAGTGTGTTTTTCATTGGCGAATTGGCTTTCCTGCGCTCAAGCAGCGGAGAAGTTACGGGCTTTTCACTGTCGAACGGCCGTACCCGAGGGGTGCAGTTTAAGCGATGGGAGGAATAGCCTTTGCCTGCTAACCGTTAGTTGTTTGCATTTGGCAGGCAGGTTTGCCGCCAAATGCAAACAATTGACTAGGCCTTGCCGGGGCCTGGAATGCCGCTCTGAGGCTGCTGGACATAGTCGAGAATCAGACGAAGGATTACTTCCATCTGGTCATTATACTCGGAAATGGTGAGCAGACCCATTTGGTTTTGCCGGCGAACTTGCTGGTATGCCAATTCCAGGCGACGGATCGTATCATCTTTTTCGGTCCAGAGAGCGAATAGCTCATCGTATTGTGCACTAGCCAATAGCGCATAAACTTGTTCTTGCATGACATTAGGTTTTTTGGTGTATGCATTCAAGTTATGCGCACTCACCCTACCAGGCCTGATCAATTGTTGTGAATTGGAAAATATAACTCATCAATCCCCGACGATGCTACAGCGAATATTTTTGACGATGGCTTTTCTTTGTGCCATTTACATATCCAGCCCGGCGCAGGCAACAGTAGGTACACTCCAGAATACAGCAGAAAGCCTGCAAGGCTATACCTTCTTTTCACCCTTTTCTGGTACGAAGGCGTACATGGTGGATAACTGTGGCCGCTTAGTCAATGAATGGTCGAGAGGCACCCGGCCAGGGCTGGCTGCTTATTTTCTGGATAACGGCCTGATGCTGCGTACCTACAAACCATCCTTAGTAGGCCCCTTTACGTCCGCCAGCAATGCGGGCGGCTTGGAGTTGGTCAATTGGGAAGATGAGGTCGTTTGGTCTTATGAATTCAATACAGCGACCTGGCTGTCTCACCACGACGCTAAATACATGCCCAATGGTCATATTCTCGTATTAAGCTGGGAGTTGGTCTACGAAGAGGAGTTGATTGCATTGGGCCGAGACCCTGATCGCATCGCTTCTCAGGGTTACATGTGGTCGGAGCGGATTATTGAAGTAGAGCCGGTAGGCGAGAACGATATGAATATCATTTGGGAATGGCGTATCAAGGACCACTATGTGCAGGATTTCGACCCCACAAAGGCTAATTATGGTGTTGTCGCAGAACATCCAGAGCGTTTTGATATCAATCTTCCTGAATTGAACAGCTCCAATTCGAATTCCTCTTGGGATTGGAATCACTTCAATGCGATTGACTACAATGAAGACTTGGATCAGGTCCTCATCAGTGTTCGGAATTCGGATGAAGTCTGGATTATTGATCATAGTACGACGACTGAAGAAGCGGCTACAAGTAGTGGCGGACTCTCCGACAAGGGCGGGGATATCCTTTATCGCTGGGGGAATCCATCCGCTTATGATCGTGGACCAGTTAGTGATCAACAGTTATTTGGTCAGCATGGCACACATTGGATACCACAGGGTTTTCCGGATGCTGGAAAGATCATGATCTACAACAATGGCAATGGGCGACCAGGGCCAGATTTTTCTACAGTAGAATTAATTAGCCCTCCGGTAGATGCTGACGGTCATTATCTAGTGCCAGCGGCTGAATCATTTGGGCCTGTTTCCTCAGAAATAGTCTATGGAGATGAGCCGGGCGAAACCTTTTATTCGGCCTATATGTCAAATGCGCAGCGATTAGCTAATGGCAATACCTTGATTTGCGCAGGTTCGCCTGGCCGGGTTTTTGAAGTTAACCCGGAGCGAGACATGGTATGGGAGTACCTGGTGCCTTTGTTTGCTGATAGCCCAGCTACACAAGGGCAGAATGTATCGAATAATGCGATTTTCCGGTCCTACCGGTTTTCACCGGACTTTTCTGGTTTTGACGGAATTGACTTCACGGCCAGCGCAACTATTGAACTCGGTGATAGTCCAGTGAATTGTGAATTGTTTGTGGCTACTGAGGCCCCACCGACGCCGACCGGTATTCAAATGCATTACCAAGCACCGGAAAGGAAGGTTTACTTCGATAATCCGGCCGCGCTTCCCGTGGAAGTAACGGTGGCGGATATACTTGGGCGAGTATGGTCGCGGACGAGTAACCGACAGTCGACTTTTTCCTTATCGCTGCCATTGCCTCTAGCGGGCATTGTCTTCGTGTACTGGCAAGTCCCGGGAAGTACACGCCACACAGAGCGAATTTGGATACCGAAGTACTAGGTTGATTGAGTTACTCCTGATCCACTCTAGAAAAGAAACCTTTTCGAAAGGCCTGGCCAATAGGGACCGCGTGCTTGGCAACGACAATTTCCTGTTTGTTGTAGTGGTGTACTTGCCGCAGATTCACAATGTAGGACTTGTGTACTTGCATAAACCACGGTGGCAAATTTGCTAAGGCCTCTGCTACCGATTGGCGTGCTAATACCTGTTGTGAAGCCGTCATGTAATACAAATAGTTTCCGTCCTTTTTGAGCAACTGGATTTCTGCAATCGGGATGCGAAATACATTTGATCCACTTTTTACGGATAGGAGGTCCGGAGATGCAAGAGTCTCCATTGGTGCGTCGGCGATCAGTCGACTTATTGCTTTGGCAAAGCGTTCAAAGCTAATGGGTTTTAGCAGGTAGTCGGCAGCCTGCAATTCATAGCTTTCCACAGCGTGCTCGGCGTGAGCAGTAGTGAAAATTACCTGTGTGTTTTTAGGGATCATTTTTGCTAGCGACAAGCCGGAGAGGTGTGGCATGTTGATGTCCAGAAAAACCAAATCTACGGAGTTCTCCTGCAAAAACTGGAAAGCCTTCAGGCCATTGCGAAAACGACCAACCAATTCAACAGTTTGGAAGTGATTTAAGTAGGAGACCAGGAGGGATATTGCCTTTGGTTCATCATCAACGATTATTGCTTTCATCTTGCTGGATTTCCAATTCGAGAATGAAGTTGTTGGCTACCACATTGGTAGCTAATTGGTGACGATCGGGATAAAGTAGTGCCAAGCGTTTTCGTGCAGCTGCTAAGCCCAACCCACCCTGATGCCGTTTTTCAATTAGATGTGGAAAGACAGGATTACTGATCCGGAAAGTCCAGCGATCATTCATTGAAAAATCGAATTCGATATGAATAGCTGATGCCACTTCCGGCTCTGTACCATACTTGAAGGCATTTTCAATAAATGGCAGCAAAAGCCCTGGCTCTATATATCGGTCCTCCATTTTTCCGCTAACGGCTAGAGTAAATTGAACTTCTCCTTCTTCAAAACGCAATAACTGTAGTTCTGCATAGTGCTTTAGGAAAGTGATTTCTCGATTGATAGGTACGTCCCTTCCATTGGATTCGTAGACCACGTAGCGAAGCAATTGGGATAGACGATCAATCGACTCGGCCAGTGCAGGGTTGTTTGCTTGATCAACCAGGGCTAATAAGTTATTCAATACATTGAACAGAAAATGCGGATGTAATTGTGCGCGAAGCAATTGGAGCTGAGCTTCGCTTTTCTCCATCTCCAATTGTTGTTGTCGACGTTCTGCTCGTAGCCAGAGCTGCCCAATGGCATAGGCTAAGGACGTAGCATAGTAGAACAGGAAAATGCCCCAGCTTAGCAGGTTGGGGAGCCTTGGTCGAAGTGGTAGAATGCTAATGGAGAAAAGGAGGTGAAAGAGCACAATCGTTAGAAATAGCAAGCTCACAGACCCCAGGATGGTTGACCAGGTCGCCCGCTTGGTTTTCGCAGCGCTTAGCCAGTGAAGATTAGCATAGAAGAGCAACAACGATAAGATAACTGTGGCACTAAGCTGCCAAATCAGAACCGTGTTGCGGATAATGCGGACGGTCTCTTGGCCATTTTGGATCTCAATATCCTGCGACTCAATTGAAAAACTGGCTAAGAGTGCCCAGGCGCTAATCAACCAAAACAGTATGTGTAGTAGTAAGACAAACCACCGTTTTTGCATGCAGCAATTTAGGATTTTCAGGATGATCAGATGACTTAGAGGTAGGAACTACCCGGTATTTGTGAACAACAGCTCAATTTGAGCGAGTTAGCACCAATACTATCCTTTATCACAAATCTGCGGGAGGACAACACATTCTCCATTTTTCAGCATCTCGAGTGCTTAAGATTATGCTTGTTGTATCACCAAAATTAAAGACATGCAGAATTCTTTCATTCGCACCTGCCTCTTATTTTTTTCTTGTGTACTGTGTTTTCAAACCACGGGGTTTACCCAAATTGAAGCAGACTATGAAGGCTGGGAACCGAAAATCGACGCCTTGGTCGCAGATTATACCGATCTCGATATATTCTCGGGGGTGGTTGTAGTAGCTAAGGATGGGGAACCTTTTTATCAAAAGGCCTATGGTTTGGCCGATCGGGAGCGAGGTATCCAAAATACCTTGCAAACCAAGTTTATACTGGGGAGCATGAATAAAAGCTTTACGGCTGCTGTGATCGGGCAATTATTGGGTGAAGGCCGTTTAGGCCTCGATGATAAGCTGACTGATCACCTTGAGGGCTTCGAACAAGAAGGTGTCGATGCGGTTAGGATCCGACACTTGCTAGAGCACAGTGCCGGCTTTGGCGACTACCATTACCCAGGTTTTTTTGAGTTGCCTTACGAGGAAAAGACCCTAGCCACTGTTTTGGACCTTGCCAGGGAGGTGCCGCTGCTTTTCCCTGCGGGAGAAGAGCAAGAATATTCCAATACCGGCTATATGTTACTCGGTGGTATTATCGAATCTGTTACGTCGAAAAGCTATGCACAAATTGTTCGCGAGCGGATAACCGAACCGCTTGGCTTAACGGATACATACCTCGAGAATATTCGGGAGGTGCCTGATCGATCAATTGGATACATGCAAACGCTGGAAGGTGTTGTCGATAATTTGTACTTCCTAACCGAGCCAAGACCTGATGGAGGCTTTTGGGCCACAGCGACCGATGTACTCAAATTCTACCGACATTTTTACCATGACCAAGAATTCTTAACGCCAGCGGTTAGAGCACAGCTGCCCTTCTTTCAAATGATTGCACCTTACTATGAAGAAGTTGGTGTAGGTCTACCGCTCGCGGGAGGAGCGGAAGGCCTGAATACGGTACATGTTGAATTTCTAAAGGATGGTTATAGTATTGTTGTGCTAGCCAATATGGACGAACCGGTAGCTGAAAAGATAGGCCTGGGGATAATCGATATCCTGAAGGGCCGAGCACCGGCACCGGCGCACCTGCCGGCTAGCTTGAGCGTCTTTCAGGCGTATGAGGAAAAGGGGATCGATTTCGTTAAGGCGAACTTTGATGAACTGACTACGAATTTCCATCCCACTGACCCACGTGATTTCATCCTCAATAGTTTGGGGTATCAGCTGATGCAGCTCGATCGCTTGGACGATGCCTTGGTGATCTTTCACTTAAACACCGAGCTCTTTCCAGACGTAGCCAATGTATGGGATAGCCTCGGAGAGGCTCGACTGGAAAACGGCGAGGAAGAAGAGGCTTTGTCGTGTTACGAAAAGGCCCTTCGGATTGATCCAGATTTTCCGTCGGCCCTGGAGGCCGTGGAACGTTTACGACAGTAGGGAAGTGTAGTTGATCAGAAAAATCGTTTGGGAAAACCTTTAGAAGGCTTTACCTTGAAGCCTTCTAAAACCCCAGACGACCGCCTAACTACCTCTTTTCATGTCGTCAGCAGTATTCTTCTTTGTTGCCTTGGTGGCAACCATTTCTGTGGCGCTTTTTGCTCAACGTTGGGTCGCTCAACAGCGCAAAAACCGCGATCGCTTACCCTTTATTCAGATTTTCACATTTGCCATTGTAATTATCGGTCTCGCGACGGTGATCGTATTCTTTCCAGATGAATGGCTGCCGGTGCCAGCTGATCGTGAAGGCGAAGGCTTGGAATGGGAGATTAAGCAAGCACTACTGGGCTTCTTGGGAGTAGTAGTGTCTGCCGCTATCGCTATCAGTGCGAGTTCCTTGTTAGGGAATGCGTTCGCCGGTTTTATGATTCGATCGATTCCGAGTATCAAGACTGGTAGCTTTGTACGGGTCAATGAGTATTTTGGTAAGATATCAGAACGTGGCTTGCTGCATTTGGAAATGGAAACAGATACGGGTGAACTGATCACTTTGCCAAATATGTACGTCACCTCTCACCCCTTGGAAGTGTTGCCCAGCCGAGAAGAACGCCGTAGTGTTCAGGTGCAAGTGGCCATAGGCTATGCGGTGCACCGTAGTAAAGTGGCAAGATTACTCAAAGAAGCTGCCGAGCGCGCCGGCTTAAAGTACCCAATGGTATTCATTAAAGACCTGGGAAACTGTGCGGTCACCTATGAAAGTAGAGGGTTTCTTCCTCGCAAGAGCGAGACCTTGACGATGGTGGCCCGCTCAAAGTTTCTCGCCATGATACTCGACGTTTTTCACGAAAACAAAATTGAGGTGCTGTCGCCGGAAATCGGTGTCTCGCGGGAGATAAGCGAGTCGAACCTGATCCCAGAGCGGCCTCCTAAGTTTAGTCCTCCAAAACAAGAAGGGCCTTCTCCGGCAGAACTGTTATTTGAAAAAGCCAAGAAAGCAGAAAATAAGGAACAGTTGGAGGATCGTTTGCAGGAACTAAAAGACATGATTAAGGCTGTGAAAACAGAACTCGATCACGTCTATGAACCAGAACGCCGGGAACATTTAACTGCTCGCATGGAGAGATTACGCGAATTCCGAACGAAACTGGAGGAACAAATAAAAGAGGAGGATTAGACCCGACAAAGAAGCTCTCCTAATGCATCGCTACTTTAGGAAAAAGCTGTACCTTAGAACGGTAAAATGAAGGCCGCATGCAGGAGGATTTTAGTCGATATTTATCGACATTACTCTATCAACACGATCGCTTAAGTATCCCTGGGCTAGGTAGTTTCGAGCTAACCTATGAACCGGCCATGATCGATCAGATCCAGGGGCAGGTAGCGCCTCCGTCTAAAGCCGTGGCTTTTAATCCCAACTTGGTAATGGATGATGGTTTGCTGGTTGAACTGGTTAGTCAGGAACAACAGCTCTCCGCCATTGAAGCAAAAGCCTGGGTAGAGCAGCAGGTAGAGGTCATCAAATCAAATTTAGCTCAACGACAGATCGTTGAGCTTGCTGGAGTGGGCCGCTTCTTTCGCAACATTAAGCAGGAATTGCAATTTGTTACGGACAAAGAGAATTACAACCTGGAGGCTTATGGCCTAGCGTCGGTTGCTGCCAGCCCTGTCGCACGGCATGGTACGGCTGCCAGGACCACCACCAGTACGGCTAGTGCGGCTGCCAAAAAAGAGGCGGAAAGTGCGAAAAGAGCCTCAACAACTTATACCAATACAGCCGTATCGACGAGCATTTCCGGCTGGTTTCAACGAAATCTTGCGCTGATCGCGGTGCTATCCGTTTTCATTGTTGGATTTGCCCTTTATTTCCTTTTCCTACGACCAAAAGCGCAGCAAGCGACGGATCCAACTGCCGATATCCCCACCGAACGACTCAATGCCAGCCCTAGCAAAGAAGAGCCCAATGCGGAAGTTCCACCTGCGATAGCAGAAGCTGATCCGGAAAATAGCCCTACAGATAACAACCTAGATACGGAAGCGCCAACGATTGGCCCCGACGAACATTCAGCGGTAATTGCTGTTGGATTATTCCAAAATGTAGACTACGTAGAGCGATTAGTAGAAAAACTGTACGCAGCAGGCTTCGAGGCCTATACGGCCAAAGAAAATGACCTGACCCGTGTTGGTGTGATGGTCAGGTATGAAGAAGAATCGGAATTGGAGGATGCGTTACGCGAGGTCAAGGCAGAATTTGAATCCAGCGCTTTCATCATGATTAAGGATGGCAATCAAGTAGAGCGCAATTAGATTAAGTGCGCGCTCTTGAAGCCTTAAATCTCCCCATTGTGTCTCGAGTACTTACCCGTGTTTTATTCCTGTGGCTGTGCATGCAGCCTTACTTAGTTCTAGGGCAAGAATGCTCTGGCAATTTAGGCGAAAACATCTTCCTTGAAGGTGATTTTGGGTCGGGCACCCCTAATGTAATTGCTTCAGACCCAGGTATAGCACCAGGGTATTTTTATAACCCCAATCCGCCTCCAAATGATGGTTCGTATACGATTACGAACAATTCCGGAGCCTGGCCGAACATCTTTCCATCCTGGCTCGGTATTCAAGACAATAGCCCAGGAGGAAATGGCTACATGATGGTTGTGAATGCTAGTTTTGAGCCTGGACTGTTTTACGACCAACTCGTCAATGGCCTGTGTGAGAATACGCTTTATGAATTCTCAGCCGATATTATCAATATGATACAGTCCAGCGTTGCCGGGCACATTTTTCCCAATGTTTCTTTCTTGATCGATGACCAAGAAGTCTTCGTCACCGGCGACGTTCCCCAGGATGAAGAATGGCATCGCTATAGTTTTTCCTTTACCACAGACCCAGGGCAAACCAGCGTAAAACTTTCCTTACGTAATAATGCACCTGGAGGTATTGGGAATGACCTGGCGCTTGATAATATCTCTTTTCGGGCCTGCGGACCTGAGTCACTCATTTTACCACAAGAGATCGCCAATATCTGCGAGGATGGAAACCCGATCACCCTGGAGGCGACTATCATCGGCGACCAATATCCTAACCCTGCTATTCAATGGCAACAAAGCCTCAATGCAGGATTCAGCTGGCAAGATATTCCGGGCGAAACAGCATTGACTTTTACGCATACCGAGTTGACAGCCGGGTTCTATTACTATCGCTATTTATTAGCTGCAAGCAGCGATAATTTGCAGAACTTCAATTGCCGCGTAGTGTCTAATGTGAAAGTGGTGCAGGTAGTACCAAAATTCTATGTTGCCGCTGACACAATTTGTGCAGGCACTACGCTGCCCTTCGGAGACCAAAACTTAAGTGTAGCAGGCACCTATGTTGATACCCTTTTGTCGTCGATAGGCTGTGATAGCATCGTCACTTTGGACCTGACAGTCTTGCCTGGAGGCAATATCACAGCGAGCTGGGAGGCTTTTGGTCCGAACTGCCCCGGTGTTGCGGATGGTCTAATAGATGTGACCGAGGTCATGCAAGGGATTCCACCCTACACGTATTCTCTCAATGGCGAATCGTCAATATTCGACTCACGCTTCATCGATTTACCGGAGGGTGACTACGAACTCTTGATTGAGGATCACATCGGCTGTGTCTTTACGGCTTTGATCAATCTACCTGCACCACCTCCCTTTATGATCAACCTGGGAGAGGACCGTACCGTAGCCTTGGGAGAAACCGTGAATATTGAAGCAAATTTCCTGGGGAACCCGTCGATTTTTTCCTGGGACCCACCAGATGTGCCAAATTGTACCGAATGCACCTCCTTTAATTGGTTGGCCGACAATGACCTCTTGATCATTGCGTCAGCAGAGTCGGGAGATAACTGCTTGGCTATCGATAGCCTGTTGATTACGGTAGAGAAGGATTATCAGGTCTACATACCGAATGCTTTTAGCCCTAATCTGGATGGAATCAATGATGCGCTGACGGTTTATGGCACCTCGCCTAAAGTCCAGCAAGTTGAATCCTTGCGGATATTTGATCGCTGGGGAGGACTTGTGTTTGAGAACACACAATTTGCACCGAGTGACCTGTCAGCCGGCTGGAAAGGAAGATACGGAGCAGAGCCCGCCTCTGAAGGTGTCTATATTTAC
>SPJK01024551.1_pt1 | contig 24256 bp, 19 predicted proteins | sample 3741771 | NCBI WGS metagenome assembly SPJK01 (sample SAMN10925997, study PRJNA522277) | cold seep metagenome | isolation source: Elba SIP-enriched marine methane seep metagenome, extraction at timepoint T2 | place: Italy: coast of Elba, Mediterranean Sea
CGCCACCAGGTGCTGGCAGATTTTCATACATAGGCCCAGGTAAGGGTCTTCCCACTTTTGGCAAGGTAGGGAAATGCTGTTATCCTCAGACGAGTGGAGGAGGGGGTATGTGCCTTGCAAGCTAAAAAAGGGGCCCAGGCGGGTGATACATGAGCGTAGGTGGGAGGCAAGCAAGGATGGGCGACTACCTTAAGCAATCTAAGTATAGTAAAGGTTTTTCTGTTGTTTTATTAATTAATAAAGAATTAATCATGAAAAATTTTTTGAATATACTTACTCAAGGTGCGGGACTCATGCTTCTGCTTGCTCAATGCAAGAGCACTCAGCTCGACATGTTTTCCAGCAAGGCAACAACCAGCGCTTCAGCAAGTCAGCAAAGTATTTGGCGACTTCCGCGCCGTAGACGGCATCGATCTAAAGATCGAACCCGGAGAGATATTTGCCCTCCTGGGGCCCAATGGCGCAGGAAAAACCACTTTAATTAGTTGTATCGCCGGCTTAGCCAAACAGAGCAGCGGAACTATCGAAGTCTTTGGCTACGATACCCAAAAAGACTTTCGCAAAACCCGCTCTCTGGTGGGTTTGGTGCCCCAAGAGGTCAACTTCGACCCCTTCTTTACCCCCCACGAAAGTTTGATGATCCAAATGGGATATATGGGCGTCAAACCCGACGCCCAGTGGGCCGATAAACTATTAGAAACCTTTTCCCTCAGCGACCACCGTACCGCCTATACCCGACATCTATCTGGAGGCATGAAGCGCCGGCTCCTAGTCGCCAAAGCCTTAGTTCATCGCCCCAAACTACTCTTCTTAGACGAGCCTACCGCTGGTGTGGACGTAGAACTACGCCAAGAACTCTGGCAAGAAGTAGTGCGCCTCAGAGAGCAAGGCACAACTATCATTCTCACCACCCACTATCTCGAAGAAGCGGAACAACTCGCAGATCGCATCGGGGTCTTGAGCAAAGGCAAACTTATTTTGGTCGAAGAGCGCGCCCAGCTGATGAGCCGATTTTCTCAGAGCAAAGTATCCCTTGAATTATCGGAAACTATCTTTGGTATTCCTGAGGGGCTTCCTCAAGGCACGGAACTCATCGATGCCAAGCAACTATTGGTGCCTTGGAAAGAAGCTAGTGAACTCGCAGAGATTATCGCTAAGGTTCAGCAACTATCAGTGATTAAACACTGCGAGATCAAACAAACGCGCCTAGAAGATATCTTCGTCGATCTGGTTAAAAAGGGAGCCCAATAGATGCCTGCTTTCAACTTTATTGGCTTCAGAACCCTCTTTGTTAAAGAAATTCGCCGGTTTTCTAAGGTTTGGCTACAAACCGTACTCAGCCCCTTGGTTACCACCTGCCTCTATTTCTTAGTTTTTGGTGTCGCCTTAGGCAGCCGACTCAAAACCGTTGAAGGCGTACCTTATATCCAATTTGTCATCCCCGGCTTGATGACTCTGGCCATGGTCAACGCCGCCTTCTTCAACTCTAGCTCCAGCCTCTTTCAATCGAAGATAAATGGCACTAGCGTCGACCTAATGGTCGCTCCTATGGGGGCTCTCGAGATACTTTTCGCCTATGTAGGCGCCGCCATGCTTCGCGCCCATATCGTAGGGCTCTTAGTTTACCTAGTGGCCTACTTCTTCACCTCACTCATCCCGGTGAGCTGGCTATGGACTCTCTATTTCACCCTAACCGTTAGCGCCTGCTTCTCGATGGTGGGTATCTTAGCCGCGGTCTTCTCGGTGAAATTCGACCATCTGGCGATTATCCCCAACTTCATCCTCTCCCCACTCACCTTCCTCGGCGGCGTCTTCTACAGCATCCGTATGCTTCCTGAGCCTTGGTCACAGGTCTCGGCGGCCAACCCCATCCTCTACATGGTGGGCGGCCTGAGAGCCTCCATTTTGGGCACCACCGACGTGCCCTTGCTGCCCAGCGCTCTGGCCGTGGGCGGCTTGCTTGCCTTCCTGCTCACCGTCACCAGTTGGGTCCTGGCCCGCGGCGTGCGTTTGCGCTTCTAAGCCCCCTAAAACCGCTAAATGGAGGCCGAATTCGGTCTCTCAACCCTTCAACCAGTCCCTGTCTGTCAAGGGTCGCCGATCCACAAGCACTGAACAAAGGTATAGATAAAAGATGTGTGTTCAGGTATACTGCTCACATGTCCAGACTCGCCAGAGCCTTCGTCGATGAGCTGTTCTTTCGGCTCATCAGCACCGAACAAAGTCCCGGTCCTTCGGGCGTCGAAATCCCCCTCACCTTCTTTGATGGAGCTGAGCTATTAACCTGCGCGTCCCAAAATGCTGGCGAAATACTTTCTGGGCGTCGGGTTGGTTATGCAGATCCCGTCCATTTGAGTTGCTCTAGCCTCAAACAACCCCTTGATATTTGCTCGGTCACTAATGCTTTAGAAGACCCGCACACCCTTCAATTCCTGCGCTTCAAATTAGTTGGCGTTCGTCCCGGCGGAAAGATCGAACCCGATCTATTGTTCGTCGAACAAACCGGCGCCTACTTGGGAGGTTACGGTCACTATTGGGTCTACCAACTCCATTTGGTGGGTGCTCACGATAGTTGGGATAGTTGGAGTTATACTACCCACGAAAGCCAAACCTTGATGGAGGCCCCTCCAGATATTCTGAGGCCACTGCAAATGGCGGTTTCGGTGCAATATACTCGGGAGTCTTTGTGGACGGTCTGCTTTGGAGATGAGCAAGCCCCCACTTTGGCTTTTACCACCGATGCCCAAGGCGCTATGGCTGCCCTAGGTATCCAACAAGCCCAAACCCGCTGCGAACAGCAAGAGCGGATTTGGAGTTGGCTGAAGTTACATTGGCGGCGCAACCGCCAAGGCCGCAGAGATGAGGCTTTGAAGTATTTTGACAGGCCTAAAAACTATAATTGGAGAAGCATGCGCTGCCAGATTATTCCTCCGCAGCTTACCCAGAGCATGCCCAAGCCGCGAACGAATACTACTTCTTTCGCAGTCTGTTAAGTAGTCCCGACTTAGGCCCCGCCGAGCTAGTGCTCGCCCGCACATCTAAGTTCCTACTATTAATCATGCGAATTCCGCGGGCCGCCTCAATATTATTGGGCTCCCACTCGATACACTTCTTCCACCATTTCTTGGCTTCACGATACTCTTCACAGTGAAAACTAATTTGACCTAAGTATTGGTAGGCCACAGGTAAGTTTTCTTGCTCCTGTAGAGAGTATTTAAGCTGCTTCACTGCATCGGCAATGGACTGGCGATTGGAAGGCCCCCGGTTGAAGATGGTCCAACCTAAGGTCGCATAATAGATGGGGTCAGGATTCAGCCGCACCGCTTCTTCGAGTACTTGGACGGCATTCGACCAGTCACGGCGGCGAATCATCGCCGTGGCTTGGTCAAAGAGCTGCTCACCGCGAAGTATCTCATTTACGTCTGTAGGCAAGCCTTTGGCTTTGCGGTCGAGGTATACCAAGTATTCTTCGCGTCGAGACTTATGAGTAATAGTCTCGTAGGCTTCGGTAATTCTCGCGAAGATATCATCAACCTTTTGCTGCGCCTGACCTAATCTAAGCCCCGAATAGGCATCAGCGTGCCATTTCTTGGCCAGTTCAAAGTAGGCAGCCTTGATTTCTTCGGTTTCCGATTGTGGGCTAGCGCCAAAGATCTCAAAGAAATCCTGAGACATGATGACATCGTAATAGTTGTCAATGTCCATCCGAGCCTTGCGCTCATCTTTATTAAAGTCGGAATCGTCTTCTTCTAAACCTAAATCTAGGTCGCCGGTATCTACTGAACTGCGTCCCACATTGGCCACCTCAGCAGCAGCCGCATGAACAGCAGCCTCAAAAGCACTTGAAGCACTATCTTGAGGCAAAGCCACCATGCCGCTACAAACTAAGGCAAATAGTTGGGGGATAGATTGGGAAGGATCTACCTCGCGGCTCCTTGAGAGCAAGCGATAGGTTTTGCTTCCATCCATCTGGCCGGCAATATTATTGTTGGAGAATACCCGTCTGAAAGTGGGTAACAATACCTCAAACTGGGAAGTGGGATACATGGGAATATCCTCTTTCCCGGCGAAGAACTTAATAATCTGCGGCGGATGGACGTGCTGTTTGATACCTTTGAACAGCACCTGAATGGGTTCGAACTTGCCTTCAGGCACGCGGCCAATAAAGGCGTCGGTCAAGCGCCAATTATAGGTTCCGGCGGCCATCCCTAAAGCCATGGGCAATAGTTGTCCGGCCAACAGTTTATATGCTGTCGCAAGGTCCGATTCGCTCACCAAACGCATCTCCAGCAGTGATTGCTGCAGAGTTCGGCCACGGTCCTTCATGTATCTTAGGCAGCGGTCGAAATCGGGCTCGGTGATGCGACCTCGCCTTAAAAGCAAAGCCCCCACATTTTCACCTTCTGCATTGGACTGCATGAAGGTTGGGTTGCCCTTGGTAATATAGATGCGACGGTGAGTGCCTCGATCGGTGAGATCGAGCATGCCGGTCCCTTTGGAGAAGCGGATACTTGCCAGCAATAGAGCTACGGGAGTTTCGGCGATTTCACCTTCGGGAGAGAACTCTTTGAAAGGTCGCCCCCTGTATACTCCGCCTTGAATCATCGAGGCTTCGTCGGTGCCGGAGCGGTCTACCGGGGGAGGTGTGATTATCGAGTTCTGCGGGCGAGAGCTAGGCCCCATAGAGAGTCCACGAGGTGCCGAAGCCGATGCGCGGCCGGTTTGAGAGGCCCGAGCCTCGATTTCCGAGGCGCTCGCGCTACTTATGCTGGCCGAAACCGAGCTTGCAGCCCCCGACCGAGGGACAGCACCAGGAGTGCTGCTGGCAGCAGACTCAGGCGCTGGATCATCGGGTACGCCTTCAAGGACGGACCGAATCAATTGCCCCAAACCCGGTAGATCCAGTGGCTTGGAGAGGAACTCCACCACCTGGTACTTCTCCCGAGCTTCCACGGCAGTTTTGGGGTTCTTAAAGACCCCACTCATCATGATTAAAGGGACCTGATAGCGAGGAGATTCCTTTCGGATCGCCTCCGCAACGGCAAAACCGTTCTTTCGGGGCAATAGAAAATCGATCACCGCCAAATGAGGGCGCGTGTCAGTAAAGGCCTTGATACCTTCTTCGCCGTCACCGGCTGCGACCACTTGGTACCCTTGTTGCTCCAGGTACTCCTGCACGGTCGAACGGACGGTCTCTTCATCATCAACAACCAGAATGCGATGAGCCATTAGTAGTGCATCTCGGTCAGTACCACGCGTCCGGAGGCTCAGTCGATACTCAGGCCCGCCGGCTCCAGAGCCATCAAGGCATCGGGGGGAAAATCACGCTGCATGAGCACTGGGAAAAACACCGAGAGGTCGAGGGTTCCCGTCCATTGCTGTAGGAACTCTTGCAGGGGGTTTCGAGCCTGGCCGAGAAGGGATAACCCAGTAGTCAGATCAACGCTCGACTCGTTGGGATAGTGCTCCAAAGTGTATTCTAGATCTGGATCAAGGCCCGCGGCTACCCGCGCGGCCTCCACCGCCTCACTAAAGCCGCCCAAAGCATCTACCAAGCCTCTTTCATGGGCGGCTTTGCCACTCCAAACTCTCCCTTGGGCGACTTCCTCAACCTTATCTTTGGTTAAGCCACGGCCTTCAGAAACCACCTTTAAAAAGCGCTGGTAGCCTGCCTCGATCAAACTATCCATCAGCTGTTCTTCCTTAGCGGTAGGTTTGCGATAGGGAGTACCCATGGCGGCATAGCTTCCTCGAGTAGATGTTTGGGTAGTCATGCCGATCATCTCATTGAAACCTTCGCGAACTAACAAGACGCGATAGATACCAATAGAGCCGGTGATACTTGAAGGAAGCGCATAGATCTTTTTGGCTGGCGCAGCGATATAATAACCTCCGCTGGCTGCTACGCCTCCAAAAGAGGCAATCACTGGTTTGACTTGGTTGAGCTGCTTGACCGCATGAGCCAATAGATCGGAGGCCGAAGCAGAACCACCGGGGCTATTCACTCTGAGAACCACAGCCTTGACTTCGGGGTCTCTTCTCACTCGCTCTAGTTCAGCAACTATCGAATCAACTCCGGCATACTTCCCCAAACCCAAGATAGTTTGCCGAGAGCGCCCTTCAACGATGATGCCATCGACATGGACCACCGCAATTCTGGGAGCCAAATGCCAGCGCCGTGGACGTCGCTCTCTTTGCAGAGCCGTATCGAGTGAAACCGTTGCTCCAATGCCGGTCTCCAAGGCAATCTTTTTGCTAAATTCATCGGGCTGTAGAACATGTCTCACCAGGCCCGCTGCTTTAGCCGCATCAGCGGTGTAAACACCCTTTTCGATAAGTTTCTGTGCCTCTTCAGGGTTTAGTTTCTTGCCTTGAATAAACCCTTGCCGCTGTTGTGCAGCAAACTGGTCCAGCAAGGCTTCCCGGGCTTCTCGTTCTTCGGGACTAGGTTCAGCGCGGATATATCTATCTGGGGCAGACTTATATTTTTTGCGGCGATAGATATAAGCCTTGAGTCCCAACTTATCGTAGGTGCTCTTGAAATGCTTATAGACCGTGGCTATACCAGAGATATTTAGACTATGGGAAGGAGGCATGGCGATGTTATCGCAAACCGTAGCCACATAGTATTCCACATTGCCGGGGTGTCCGAGATAGCAATAGAGATCTGCGCCACCGGCTTTGAAGTCGAGTAGTGCTTGGCGAAGCTCCTGAGCCCTTGCCCAAGATAGTGACAGCCGGCTCAAGACCACTACTGCGGCCTTGATATCCGGCAGGGTCTGGGCCTGTTTGATCTTACTAATGTATTCTTCGAAGTAGTTGAGTTCATAGCCCAAGCTCAACAGATTAAACTCAGATTCGGGGACCAAAGTTTTACCGAGCTTCATCAACAATAGTTTGCCGGTCCGTATCGCGCTCGCGGCTGGGCTGCGGAAAACTATCTCACCGAGGCCACCTACCTCATCGCCCCCAATATTTTGAAAGGCACCGCCTACCGAGAACCAATCTAATTCTAGCTGCATCTGGGCGAAGACTTCGGCCTCTAAGTTAGTTGCCACGCCTAAATGCAAGCCGCGCAAAGCCTCGCCTTTGAGCATGAAGCGCATATCTAAAGTATCGCTATTAAACTCCTGGGATTCATCGAGAATCAGGCTGGTGGATAGTTGTACGCGCTCAGTGAAGGGACGGAAGGAGGCGGAAAGTTCCCAGATACGTTGACCGATGTTTTCGGTGGTATCTTTGACGGCGACCGCGGCGCCAAGCCAACGAGAGGGATGCCAATAGACACCTAAGTTGAGTCGGCCTTGTCCGTCTCCTTGATAGGGGCTGAGCCAATCAAAGCCGGCGCCCACGCCAAAGCTCTGCCCAGCTAAGGCTACGCCTAGGTTGATCTGATGCCGCTGAGCCTCGTCGCTGCGGCGGGTATCGAAGCTAAAACCAGCGCCGAAGCCGATGCCCACTCCACTTTCGTCCATGGAGGAAGTGGCAAAATATGCCCCTAGACCATGGTGGCCAGGGGATGAAGCCGGTCCGCTGAGGCCAGGTGCCAGACCATAGGTGAGTCTCAACTCACTGCGTGGCACCAAAAAGAGCCCTGCGGGGTTGCTGGTGAGGGCGTAGGCGTCTTCGACTTCGGCGGCTAGGCGGGTAGGAACCGGCGCCGCAGCCAGGGTTTGCATCACTAAGCCAAACGCCAATAACGAAGTCATCATCGGAAGATGTACGGAAATGTAATTTTCCGCAAACAAAGTCCGGCGTTCCTGTTTATAATGTCACCGTGTCTCGAGTAGAAGGCGGCAAATCAACGCGTGGTGCTGCGCTAGATGCGTGGAAGAAAAGTCTCGAAGACGGGGAGCAAGCCACCCCGGTCGATGATCCCAAGGAACTCGCCGATCCCAGTCAAATCCTCCAAAAGCAGCGTGTTACCGATGCCACTGGTCCTGACAGCAGTCAGGTGGATCAGTCCACCGCCCCCGAGAACAAAGGCACCAACGCCGTTCAGCATCAGGTCTCCTCTGCGCAGAAGATCGACGAAATGCTCGACGTGGCAGCCGCCGATGCTAGCGCCACGGCGCAGGGCCGCCAGACTTGGTCCGCCAAAGTGGAAAGCTTCGAGCTAGGCGAGACGGCCCTTGCTGAGCAGGACTCTCGCAACCTTCTCAAGAATACTCAGCGCCAACCTAAGGTCCCGCAGCAGGGAATTCCTGATGTGGTGGCGGCTCAAGAGAAGCAACGGCTACAGACCGAGCGCAAAGTCACCAGCAAAGACCAAGCGAGCCAGAGCGGCGATGATCAAATGCCCCATCCCGGCGGCTTCATCGAGCCCTCAAATCGGGCCAAAATCCTCGGTTCTAAGCAGAAAACACCCTACCGCCCCTCTGGGGACAAACCTAAAACGCCTCAATCTGTCATTGTTGACTAACTTCATTCACCAGCAAGGGCTCCCCCGGTACCCCACGGCAAATTGTTGTGCCATAGTATTTGGGTATCCGTGACAGGTTGCGCTTTTTGCGCGGCCCCCGTTCACGAAATAGGAGCGTTCGCTTGGTTTTGAGCTCAAAGCTTCCTCAGCGCGAAGAACTCGAAAAGCGCATCGGCAATCTGCTTGCCGGAAGGTTCAAACTAGAGCGTGTCTTAGGTATCGGCGGCATGAGCTGGGTCTACCTAGCCACGCAGCAGCCCTTAGGACGCAAAGTCGCGGTGAAGATCCTCGCCTCTAAAGCCGAGGACGATACCTTTCGCCATCGCTTCTTCCGAGAAGCCTCCGTAGCGGCCAACCTCACCTCTCCGTTTATCGTAACTATCCATGACTATGGCGAAACGCCCGAAGGCGACCTCTTCATCGTCATGGAGCACGTGGAGGGCGAGTCTCTCAACGGCATCCTGAAGCGAGAGGGCCCCATGGAGCCGGGCCGCGTTTGCTTGCTCACCCGGCAGATCTGCCGCGGCCTCAGCGTGGCCCACGATGTGGGTGTGGTCCATCGCGACCTCAAGCCAGCCAATATTATGGTTCGGCGCAACCGTGAGGGCGAAGAAGTCATCAAAATCCTCGACTTTGGGTTAGTTAAAACTATCTCCGATGAGTCGGGCACCGAGGACTCCGAACTTACCGCTGCCGGCACGGTTTTAGGCTCGCCCAACTATATGTCTCCTGAGCAGATTCGGCGCAAAGGTAATATTGACCAGCGCACCGATGTCTATGCCATGGGAGCGATGATCTATCGTCTGCTCACCGGACAGCCGCCTTTTAAATCCGATACTTTAGTGGAGACCATGTCTAAGCATCTCAATGATGCGCCGCCTCCACTAGATAGATACATCCCCGCACCAGACTTCTCTATGCAGCAACTGGAAAATACCATCCATCGCTGCATGCAGAAGAATCCCGATGATCGCTACCAGAATATGGATCAGCTCTCAGAGGCTTTGGAAGGCGTTGAATGGCTCACTCTACCGGAACCTACGCCAGTGGTTCGCCGCCCCAGCTCTCTGCGTCCGATAGTTCCTCGCGGTCCGCAAAGCGCCCTTACTCCTCCCCTCTTGGATGATAGTTCCAGCATCAGCCTCTCTCAGACTTTTGCCGAGAGTGCTAGAGCCTCGAGTACTCCGTCAGCAGCGGATTTGGCCTCCCCCATAGGTTCATCTCTGTTTGCGCCTCCTTTGGAAGCAAGCCCCAGCCAAGAGGCAAGTATCCAGGATCCACTTTCTCAGTCGGCTCCTGTTCCACAACCTGTAGATAGTTCCAAGAAGGCTAAACTATGGATTGGTGGGGTGGCTTTGGTGGCTGCAGGTGCCATAGCGGCCTTTGTCGCTCTACAGTCGGGGCCACAGCTTCCCAAAACCGAGGAAGCCCAAAAGGCGCCCGCAGAAAAGACACAAGTAGGTGGAACCGTCAAAGCACCGGTGGCTCCCGATACCGCTCAAGAGACAGAAAAGCCTGCTCTAACTAGATTGGCTCTGACCTCACTACCCAGCGGTGCCAAGGTTCGCCAGGGGGACAAAGTATTGGGCACCACGCCCCTTAGTTTGGACCTGCCCCAAAGCGAAGATGAGATTGAACTCACCTTCAGTCATCAAGGCTATCGTAAAACTTCTCGAAAGTTAGTTTTGCAACAAGAGAGTATGGCGGTAGAGGTCCAGCTTAAAAAGCGCGGCCGTAAGAAGGTCACCAAGAAGGCAGTGGCTGCCAAGCCAGAGGTCAGAAAAGAAGCGCCAGCCAAGCTGCCAAGAAAGCTTCGCTTGCCTCCCAAAACCAAGCTTCGCTCCAACCCCTACGATTGATAGAGGCCAAGCTAAGCTTGGGTTCAACTATCTAAGACTAAGGACAGCAGCCTCGAGGCATCTCGAAAGGCACGCAGGTCGCTTTGCCAGAACTATCTAACTGGGTTAGCTCGCGAATCGCTCCTGGCGCGCCTTCACGCGGTTTTGCCGCGCAAAGCGGTAGGCCGCAGAGATGAATCACTGGGGCACAGCAGACCGGAGGAATTTCCGGATAGTTGATAGTACGCACCTGAAGAGTTAGGGGGTCCAAAGCCATACTGCACTGGGCATTTTCGCGGGTGCTACCCGTCTCGGTATCCGAGTCTACCAACCAAAAGCGCCCAGCAGGCCCTTGCTCGGGGATAGTTAGGCTCGCGCCGGTATTATTCGGTGGGTCAATATGGTTTTTCGCCGTAGGGTCAAAATAACTATCAGGAGGTCCTAATTCATTAGGAATCTGCCAGATTTGCCCTGCAAACTGTCCACCCAATAGATCTAAGCCCGTTTGGGAGACTGCCGACGAGGTCATGGTTGGTTGGGCGCCGGCCAAACCGTGCACCACGTTGACATTATAAGCTCCGGTAGGAAGCTCCGCACAAGCAGAAGGCGCCGCCTCGAAGGCCAAAGTAGGATTTCCAGGCGCGGCATAGGCCACCTGACAACTAGGGTTGAAGGGATCTAACTGAACCACTGCCGCAGGAGGTACTAATAGTTGTAAACTATCTTTGCGTACTTCTTGGCCGCTCCTAGGATTGGAGAGGATAATTACCTCAGGAATGGCCGCTTGGATTTCCGCAGGGGTTCGCGCCCGCTGCATAACCACTGCGGGCGTCAACAAAGGCAAGCCTGCCACCGGACCTAAGACCGGATGGGGGTCTGGCGTTCCATCACCATTGCCATCGAGGGTTTTGACATAGATACCGCGAGCAAGCGGGTCATTGTTCAAATCCAAGCCGGCCACGTCGAGGGCCGAACTATATTGAGGGCTGCTCAGGTCGGGAAACTCCAAAGTAGCACTAGTCATACTATGCAGACTCTCCTCCATCACCGCAGGGTCAAAAGTCCGGGGAAAGATAGCTTCAGAGGTCAAAGGCTGGGTCTGGCTACCCAGATGGCTTACCGGCATCTCAGTCATCACCGGGAGCAAGATAGTTACCGCGATATTATCCACCACCTGCCCATTAGGATGGACTGAACTAGGACCGACCTCGATCACCGCCTGCTGCATGCCATCGAGAGCACCACCGATCAGATCGCCCTGAGTTGCGGTGCTGCGGGTCTTAAACAGCGGGTGAAAGTTTCCATCATCATCCCAGGAGGCCAAAACAATATATTTGGCGGGTCCAGTACCCCGTACTCGGTCTAATGGGATATTTGGCCAAGCAAAAGGCGCCGAACGGGAGATAATCATCGGTGGTCCGGAAGGATCTCGGCAGTCTTCGGGTCCACGAAATAGTTTGTTTCCTTACACCAAGACGGCACTGACCGGAAGGCCTGAACCTGCCGGAGGTGGAGGAGCGTCGGTGGAAAAGATAGATAGGAAGGCCAGACCGATAACCTCACCCTTCTCATCACAAGAAGGGGCCGGCCCCATATAACTCACGGTACCTTTCAGGCTCGCGGTGGGGCGAGGCGCCTGGCCATCGTCATCCCCCATAAAAGTATCTTGGATGGGACTACAAGCGAGAGCCGATAGGAGAAGGGCACTGGTTCCCCAAACAACCCGGTGAAGTATCTTTTGCTGCTTAAATGTATTCATTTGCTTCACCTCACAAAGTCAGCCGTAGGGTTCCCAGCACGCGTGCGCCGAGAAGCTGCCCGAAAGGATGTTGGCGATGGCGGTTATCGGTGACATTGAAGCCCACCACACCGACTTCCAAAGTATCTTTAATCACGTGATAGCCCAGACGAGCGTTCACTAGATAGTAGGAAGGTAGATAATAATCTATGGGTCGCAATGCCTCCAATGAAGCGGAGCCCAAGGTCAACTCCCGCCAGGTCTGCTCGCTGGCAAAGTGGAAGTCAGCTTGAAGGTCGATACCATAGGCTGAGCGGTAGCGAATGCCAGCGTTGAGTTTGTGCGTACTGGTTCTATCTTCGAACTTATACTGACTAAAGTCCCCTTCATCGAGCAATACTTGCTGAAGGGCATAGTTGAGATAGATATCTAGGCCATCCACCGGATAGGCATTGATATTTAACTCGCCACCGACTGAGTTGTAGACCGAGTCTTCATTAGTATAGGTCGCATCACCGACGGTATAGACATCCAAGAAGGGGTCAAAAGTAGGTTGTGCAGGCCCATAAGCCCCGGTGAGGTCCGCCAAACGCGGCAGCGCATCTACGCTGGGGCTCGGCAAGGGAGTGAGGTCTCGAACCTGGCTCAAGTATCCCACCACCTCAAAGTCAAAGAAGCTAGAAGCCGTGTTTTGATAAGCCAACTCAGCAGAAAGCACCGATTCTGGTTTCAGAGCGGTAGAACCGCTCACTGCCGAACCTTTGGTGGTACCGGTAAAGGCCGGGGCGGGAAGGTTTGCGCCTACGTTCACATAGCTCTCCAAGAAACTGGGAGTACGGAAAGCGGTACCGGCTGAAAGACGAATGGCTGAGTCTCGCGAAGGACGGACAATCAAAGCGCCCCGTGGAGAGATCGCTGGGTCCTCCAACAAAGGATGGAAGTCGACCCGCACACTGCCCTGCAAATTAAGCCAAGAGGCAATCTCCATATTGTCTTGAACAAAAACCGCGAAATGGTTCTCTTCGCGAGGTTTGTCGAGATAGTTCCAGTCCACGGTTTTGAGACGATAGGAACCACCCAGCTGGGCTTTATTAGGAACTATCAGATTGAACTCTTGGGCGAAGAGCGCTTCGATGTCCAAAGTATTAGAAGTAAGGTCGAAAAGATAAGGATCGTTGCCGATGGGAACATATTGTGGACCGCCGCGGGCCCGAGAATGGTTCCAGAAGGCGCGCAGCGTACCAAACTTAGTATCTAACTGAGCTGAGGCGAAGCCATTGAGGTCCGCATCCATGCCAAAGTCACGCAAACCGCTGGCGGCCTGCCAACCAGACTTACCGTGGGTAGCTCCGCCTCGAAGAATGAGTCCTACGTCCTCTGAGGGACGGTAGGAGACAGATCCGTTGGCGCGAACCATCCGCCAACCCAAGTCTTGTTCTTCGAAGTTTCTAAAGAACTCCTGGCGCTCATCGGAGAGTTCCTGAGAAAAGCGCAGCGCACTGTCATAGCCGATACTAAAGCGGTAGGCCAAAGCCCCTGCCCGGCCAGAAGTACTCGCATGCTCGTGAAACCAACCATGACTACCACCACTAGCAACTATCTCGGTCTTATCTTCGCCGGGAAGGATGGTAATAATGTTGACCACGCCTGCAAAAGCGTCTGCACCATAGAGCGCCGACGCGGGACCTCGGATCACCTCGATGCGCTCGATGTCCTCCGGGCTAATAGTTAGATTGTGCCAAAAGACCGTACCCAAAGCATCGAAATAGACCGAACGACCGTCGATGAGTACCAACATGCGGTTACTCAAACGCTGGTTAAATCCGCGAATACTTACGTTGACGTCGGCAGGGGAATTAGTCATCACATCGGCGCCAGGAACTCTACGCAATAGTTCTGCGATATTACTTAAACCCGAAGTGCGGATTTGTTCCTTGGTAATAATATAGGTCGAACTTGGCGCATCTAGTGGCGACTGTGAATACCTTGAAGCCGAAACGATGGCCTCGTCGTAGATAAGCTTGGTACGGGCTGGCGCAGCCCGAGTACTGGTAATGCTTTTGGGCATAGATAGTTGCCCGCTACCAGCACCGGGTTGAGGTTGAGGCTGAGACTGAGCAACTAATGGCGTCGCCCCTTCAATAAGGGCGCTCCTTAGTTTTTCCAGAGCTTGAGCAGCATCTTCTGCCTTCTTAGAGCCCGTCGCTCGAGCGATGTCTGCCAAGAGCGCACGTGATTGATTCAACGGCCCTAGATCAACCGTTACGGTGGAGCTTTTGATGCCCACCTGGTCACTGCGACCTTGCGCCGAGCGAGGAAGACGTTCCTCTAGAGTCTTGATGAATACTTCGATTTCCGAAGCGTCAGGAGGACCATACTCCAGATATAGACGTAGATACTCTATCGCCTCTACGGTCATCGCCTGCTCAAGATAGATCTGAGCAATATTATAGAGCACGTCTTGGTGGGGGAGCGTCTGATAAGCCTTCTTGAGACTTTCGATCCCCTCCAAAGGTTTACCTTCTTGGGTCAGCTGCATACCCTGGCGGAAATAACGTCGAGCCTCGGCTCTTCTATCCGCCCAAGAGGTCTTGGGAACTATCTGAATTAGCAACAATAGAGCTAGGCAGCCCCATCTTACTAAAGCCCTCCGAGTGGCCATACTAGGCCTATAGTCCAGATCGGACTTCCGTCACAGACCACCCCAAAAGCTCTCTCAGCCTGGGCCTAGGGTAATTTCCGATATCTAGACAAGGGTAGGATATCTCAGGTCGGGATAGTTCTAGGGAACTATCTCATCTTGGACCACATGGCCCGAAGACATTTTCCCTCCTTGGAGAAGGGGATTTGACATGATATGGGCCGGTTCATCTTTCCACTGGATTTTCCCATGAAACTCCCTAAACAGAGCTATCTTTGCCTTTTTCTATGCCTCAGCTTTCCTCTGAACGGCTGCGTTTCTTGGCGTCATTATCTGCCTTGGCTGCAACAACGCCACGTCGCTAAAGAACTGACTCCCGAAACCATCGAACCAGAAACCGAAGTACACAACGAACAGCCGACAATGCCCTTATCGGTCCGTGTATACGTGACCGACGGGCATCGCAGTCTTAGCAATTGGAAGGAAGACTTCCAAGAAGCGGTCACCTCGGCCAACGTAGTACTCAAGCGCTTTCTCAACGCCCGTCTAGAGGTAAGCTCCTACCGCAACTGGCCCTCAGACCGACCTTTTACCAATATTAGTCGCCAGCTTACGGAACTCAAAAGCCACGACAACGCTGGCGAAACCGACGTAGTTATTCTTTTGGCTCCGGCTTTAACCAGCTATGCGGGCGACCTACATCTATTAGGCAGAGCCCATATTCGCGGCCAACATATGGTGGTTCGCGCCATGGACGACGCCGAAGAATACCGCGCACTACACAAATATTTTGATCTCATTTCCGATGCGGACGTTCGAAAACTCTATCGAACTCGCAAGATTCATAAGTATGCCTCAGTCCTCATTCACGAACTAGGACATATGTTAGGAGCACCGCATATCCGCGAGCGCAAGTCCTATATGTCACCTATCTATTCTCATGAGGTTAACCACTTCAGCATCGATACTTTGGATCTATTGCGTATTGGTATGAAGTATCTTCCCCAAGTCAAAGACGCCTCGGAGGATGGTTTGCCAGCACTTCAAAAAGCATGGCACGACGAGATACATGCCCGCATCCAGAAGCTAGGCACCGATCTTTGGGAAGAAGTCGACTACGCCTATGGCACTCAAGATCGGTCTAGTCAGACACCTCATCGACAGCCAGTACCTCCTGGCGAAAGCGACCAGGAAATATTTGCCAAGGTCAAAGCCATCGACCAGCAACGTCTCGAGGGTGACCTAGATGGCACTTGGCCACAGCTGCTGGAACTTCATAAAAAGCACCCCAAAAGTATCTCTGTGCTTTGGGCTATGTGTCTACACCAAGCCACCCGTCCAGCAACCGCAGAGGGAACAATAAAGTATTGCCCAAAGGTCTACGAAAAGCATCCTGATCGGCATCGTTTGGCCATCTATATCGCTGAGGCCGAGGGCTATTTAGGTAAACATCAAGAGGCTTTTGCCGCACTACGAAGCTTGGAAGAGAAGTTGAATGGTTCTGTCGAATCGATGCCTAAGACCTGGCAGAGCCTCTACCGGGTGTACCTCAACGCAAACTATCTCTCGGGGGCCGAAAGAGCCCTCAAGCATACTAATGCCCAACCCGGCTGCCAAGAAAGATGGCCGAGTCAACAGCGACGCAGGCGCTACGCTCTGCCGGTAAAAGCGGAGTGGATTGCCCAAGAGTCTTTGGAGCGAAACTATCTAGAGCGCATGACTCAGTTGCTCTCTCCTGAAAAAGTAGACAGCCGGAAACGTCGCGCTCGGGTGGTTGCCTTCGAAAAGGACTTCCCTAATAGTTCAGGAGCACTTCTCGGCCGATGTCTAGTGAGTTACGAAAGCCGTCAACGAGCCAAAGCACTCACCTTTTGTCAAAAGGCCCTAGAGAAGGACCCCGATGCAGTCTTTGCTCATCTATTGGCAGGCATGATCTTACAGGCCAAAAACCGTCATAAGGTGGCCAAAACCCATTTCATGCGGGTCGTTGAGCTAGATCCTACTCTTCCTGGAGGCTGGCGCGGCCTTGAGGCAACCCTCACCCATACCGGCGAACGCTGGCGCTACCCTAAACTGAAAAAAGACTATTCCAAGCCCTGTTCCCAGGAAAAATAGCTATTGCAAACTATCTAAAGTATGCCGGGCCAAAGCAGCCTCGGTCTGTCCTTGAATCTGCTCCATCAATTCGATCACTTTGCGCTCAGGCTCTTTGAGCGGGGTTTCATCTTCTGGTAAGGAGCCCCGCACGGCCCGACTCAGATCTGCTAAACTAAGCTGCTCCAGAGGTCTTGCTGGTACATAGCCATCTTCGCCATCACGGATAGTTTCCGCTAGGACCCGAGCTTCAACTAACTCCGAGAGTAGAGTTCGAATTAGCCGAGGAGGAATAAGAACTCGCTCGGAGAGGCTCTGTGAACTCACCGGACCTTCGCCTTTTTGAAAGGCTTCGGCCACCACTGCCACCAAGCGAGCGGCGGCTTGCTCACGCTCGGCCCAACTAATTGGACGATCCGGTTCATAAGAACGGGCAGATTGCACCGCAAAACTCAACGTAGCCCCCAAAAGCGCCATAATCCAAGATACATAGATCCAAATAATGAACAGCGGCACTGCACCTAGCGAACCATAGATGGCAGAATAAGTAATCGCGGTGCTGGCATAGAGTGCATAGAGCTTTTGCGCCAAAACCCACAAACTGCCGGCCACTAAGCCACCAATCGCAGCGCTACTTAGTTTAACCTTGGTATTGGGCATGATCAGATAGAGCAGCGTAAAGAAGGCACAGGTAAAAAGTAGGGGTCCTAAACTAAAGAACCATTTCAGAAAAGGTGCCTGCTCCAAAAGTAATCTGACGGTATCGCTGGCGGTAATTGCGGTGGTTAGAGAAAAAGAAACACCCAGTAGTATGGGCCCCAAAGTAAGTAACGGCCAATAGACTTGAAAGCGGCGTAATAGTCCGCGCCCTTCCATGACTCCCCAAATATCATTGAAGGCTCTTTCTATATTGGCGAGCAAGGAAACCACCGTAAAAAATAGTACAGCGGTACCTACAGCGCCTAAACCGCCGGCGCTGGTACCATCAATAAAGCGATTTAGGTATTCTAGAACTAATTCCCGCTGACTAACCGCCAAGGCATCCACCACGAAGGCTTTGACCTTGCCTTCCACCTCGGAAAGGCCACCAAAGGCGGTGAAAAGCGAGAAACCCACCGCCAAAGCCGGCACTAGGGAGAGCAGCGTAGTGTAAGTAAGCGCCGCCGCCCGGAGCTTAATGCGCTCGCGGCGAAATCCGGAGATGACGATATAGAGAGTTCGAGCCACCAAGATTAAAACCCGGCCCAACACCGGACCAAGGCTTGGAACGCGGTCGTGGATCCAGATTTGCCGCTCCCACAGCTCTTTGCCCAATCGCCAATAGGCGAAAACTTGCTCGCGTAGGCTCACCTCGACTGACCTTACCCGTCCACCTCGTGATAGACCACTTTGCCGATGGGTCTCAGCAATGGACAGGCATCTCCCGGCGTCGAAGCGCTGCTCAAAGGGGCTAAAAAGGGTCGGCCTTTCCCGGAGCAGGTCCGTCGTGCCCTGCTCAAGCTGACGGACCAAGAAATTAGCCAGGAGGGGCTAGCTAGGCTCTTCCAGCCCACCTTTCCGGGAGTGCGCACCTTCTGTGTGCAGACCCGAGTGGCCTCTGACCAGGCAGTGGAAACCACTTTGATTGGTATTGCCCGCGACGGCACTCCGGTTTGGACGGGCACCCGGGCTTTCGCCATCGGCCGTGACGGCTCCCTAGAACTACATCGCGGCTTCGACCAGATCGATCAAGCCTGTCAGCACCGCAATATCACCGTGGATCTGATGCAGCGGGAGCTGGAGATTCTGGCCCATTCTCGCAGCGGTCCCAAAAGCCGCCTCACTATCGATGGCGACGAGGTCGGCCGCTATGTCTGCTCGCTGCATGGCTTTGTTTTCGCGGACGAAACCGAAGAAGGGCCGCCCATCCGCTCCATTCGTGCCCTAGAGCCTGATGGAGACCGAGAAGCTTTGGTCGCAGCGGCCATAAACTATCTAGAGCAAACCGGAGAGCGTCTACAGATGGGCCGCATCGCTATTGAAGGCGCAATAGAACAGGCTAAAACGGCCCGTTCTGGCTGGGATTTTGCTCGGCTTGCCTTCCCTGGTATCGAAAATCCTCTGGTAAGCGGCAGTGACGCGGAAATGGGCGTCACGCAATTAGGAAAGAACTTCCTCCTAAATAAAGATACGCCCGGCTGGCGCGCTGCCCTCTACGTACTGCCCCCCGACCGCAGCGTCCGGGAATTAGGCGACGCCTACCGTATTCTCAAAACTCGTTCATCGATTCAGCGTATCGATGAGGAGCTGACTGAAGCCCAGGAACTATTAAAATCCCCAAATCGAGCCAGTCGTATCAAAGGTATACAAACTATCGGCATGCTGGCCCCGCTCAGCTGGTCCGGTGAAGTTAAGCCCTTTGCTGAAAACGCCGACCGCAGGGTTGCCGGAGTTGCCCGTAAAGTATTGAGACAAATATCTGGAGGGAGTTTGCTGGAAAACATGCAGGCGTATTTCCAGAATGAAAAGAACCCTATCGAAAAGCGGGCTCAGATACTTCGCGTCTTAGCGGAGCATTATCCCGAAGGTATTAAAGTACACTCAACCCTATTAAGAGTGCATCCCGATGCCCGTATTCAACGAGCTATCATTCCCGAAATCGCCCGCAGCTATCATGTAGGGCCGGAACTCGCGGCGATGTTTGCTGCCAATCCTTCTGAGTCGGAGGAGGAGCGGCCCGGCCTGAAAGCTTTGCGCGCAGAGTTGATCGAGCGCTTGGGAGCCCTGGCTGACCCGTCAACTTTGCCTAGTTTGATGGCCGCTTATCGCACTCAAGCTTTGCCGCCCGAAGAGCAGGTCGCCCTCTCCCGAGCCTTGGTCGCATTTGCAGATCCTCGTGCCCAAATGGTCCTCGCTGAGGCCGCCCGCGATGTGCCCCGACCCCAACTGCCCTAAGCTACTCGGGATTTCCAGGATCTTGACCCAGGTTCCGTGGGCAAGGACACTGCGAAGCTCCTGAGGTCGCATGCCTACCTATAATTACAAATCGCGGGAACTCATTGCGAAGATCGTCTATTACGGGCCCGGTCGCTGTGGAAAGACCACCAACCTTCAACAGATCCACGCAAAAATGCGTCCTGAGACGCGCAGTGAACTGCTCAGCGTGGCCACCGAAACCGACCGAACCATCTATTTCGACCTTTTGCCCCTGAATCTGGGCACTATCAGCGGAATGAAGTTTATGGTCCGTCTCTTCACGGTTCCGGGCCAGGTCTACTACTCAGAGACCAGAAAACTGGTGCTCAAGGGCGCAGACGGCATTGTTTTCGTGGCCGATTCGCAAGATCACATGCTCGATGAGAACCGTCAGTCACTGCAGGATCTTAAGACCAATTTGGCCGCCAATGGCATCGACTACAACTCGATCCCTCTGGTGATGCAGTGGAATAAACGCGACCTTCCCCACCTGATCCCAGAGGCCGAACTCAACGCCACTCTCAATGACCGCGGCGTTAAAACCGTGAACTCGGTGGCTTCCCAAGGCGGCGGAGTTTTGGAAACTTTGCGCCACGCCACCCTCGGCGTCTTCAATCACATTAAATCCGGTGGAAAAACTGCACAGGCACCCAAGCGCCCCAATGTGCGCCCGCCTTCAGCAGCAGCTCCCCGCCCCGCGGCCACGCCCGCCCCCGCGGTGCACACGCCCGCGCCCAGCCAAGTGGTGTCCGGCACGCGCGTCGACGGCTGCGTCCAACCTGGTAGCTGGTCAGCCTCCCTGCCCAAGCCCAACCTCAGCGTAGGCACCCCGGCTCCCCTAGCTGCCGCCTCGCCTATGCCCACGCCGCCGCCCGCTCCTAAGGAAGGCCCAGGCCCCATGACCATCGGCGCGGACATGATCATGGACGAGTTCAAAAACCTCGCTGTGATGCAGGCTCAGCTCGCCGAGCGCGTCAGCTCCATCGAAGCTGAACTCCGTCGTCTAGGCGTAGAAAACTCCGAAATTCGCGAAATGCTCACTCGTAGATAGTTTAGAACTATCTTTTCCTCTCCTCCTCCCTCCTTTCAGACAATGCCTCGCTCAAAGTATTGCTGTATTCACAACGGCATTAAAAAGACCTGGTATGTCGACCGCCTTTGGCAACTCGCCGAAACACTAGAGCCCTTTGAACTATCTCTGAGCGACCTTGAAGGATGGAAGGAGCAGAACTATTGGTTTCACGGGCAGGAAGAACCTACCGTGGCCAATATTTTGAAACATTGGCAGAGAGCTGAAAAGGCCGACCTCAACTATCCCATCATTCTCAATGCCTGCGGCGAGGTGATGGACGGTATCCATCGCCTAGTCAAAGCAAATAGATTGGGACAGAAAGCTATCTTGGCGGTGCGTTTTCAGCAGGATCCAGAGCCTGATTTGGTGGAGAAAATGGCAGAAGCAGATCTTCAAAACTCGTGAGGATCCCAGGGCTTCATCATCGAATCCAAAATCTGATAGGCTTCTTCAGTGGTGGTCATCCACTCCATCTGCCAGGAGCTATCTATATGAATCACAGTAGAATCGCTACCCAACAGGGAATAGTTTGGTCCCCGCGGAATGGCCCTAACTATCTCCGGATAGTTTGCTTATAGTTTAGCTTGCTTGTCTGGATTCAAGCTTTGGCTAAGACCACCCCAAACTCCAGCCTTCATCATCCCCAGTCCAGCCCCTTAGTCTGAACTTCGAGGCCCCAGCTACCTGCCAAAGCCTCACTAAAACACATTCCCACCAACGGTTCGTCCAAGGGCCACCACAGCTTTTCCCCTTCCAGTCCCTCTAGAAGACAAACCGGGTCATCCCCGGCTCCTAGAGGGCGATGGAGAATCCAACTATCTTGGTTCTCCCTCCAAACGATCAATCTATCTTGCTCGGATGTGAGTTCGTCAAGCCTACTCAGATAGTCCTGCACTGGCCTCAGCCGCCTCCCCACCAAAGAGAACCACTCCCGTAGCGCCTGTGGAAAAGGGACTCCTAAGCAGAACTCAGCCTCTTCTACCTCCTGCAACTATTTCCATCACCGCCCGCTAGTGGCTCAGCGTACCAAGTCTCCACCATCTGCTGCAGGGGCCTCCAGCGAGAAGTAGACAGTAGTTTCGAATAGTTCACGAGCCAATGACACCCCACTATTTCCCTCTATCAGAACGTCAAGAAGACCTATTCGGCCAGTTAGCCGAGAGGTATCCTCCCAGAAAGGTAACTTCACCGACTATTAATCGATAAACCCAATGTCTCTTATATCAATAAGAACCCGAACTTCTGAAATTCATTCACAGACGAAGATTTCCTCTGGCAAATATCCTCATTGCGTTCGCTAGGGATCAACGATACAACTAAGCCTTTGATAGGTTCAGTGATTCGGGCAGCAGGCTCTTGTCGACAGCAATAACGATAGTAGACACCCCCTCCGGGGGACAGACACTGAAACCCTGACGATGTCTCGTAGACATCGACCTAACATTTGCTCATGAACAGAGGTTGCCTGCTAGAGGCAACTCGCTGCAGTAGGACTCCGCCCCGTTGGGCTAAAAGGAACAAAATGAACAACTATCGCCACCGACTCGCTCCCTTCGTATTCACGCTGCTTACTTCTATCTCGTTCCAAGTAATGGATCCATCCGAAGCACAAGCAGATGGATGGTTCGAATGTATTCCCACTCAAATAACAGAAATCAACGAGAGAATAACCGTACGCTGCTCTAACTCTTTCGAAGGAACCACTAACTATATCGCCATCAAAGTATACAACTCAGTCGCTACACAGACACTAGATCTTGAGAAGGCGAAACGGTTTCTCTTCATGGCCAACTCTGCAATGGCCACCCAGAGGTTCTTCTATGTCTACCTGCTTACCAGTCCCTCTTCGAATGTCGCAGGCTGTCTGGCAACAAACTGTAGGACTCCGATCTATTTCGGAATGAGAAGGAGATAGAACATGCAATTTCATAGATTGCTTCTTCTATTTTGTCTGGCAGGTTGTAACCAGGCTTTTCAAACTACTCCATCAAATACCGATACCCCATCTCCAATGACTTGGGATGAGTTCTATATTCAAGCAAGTAGTCCAGAAGTCGGAGAAGACACATATTTGTCTTCTCCGACTGTCATGATAGTTGAGGGCGATATAGCGGTCCATGATACCGGCATCCTTTTTGAGTACTATCTAGACTATCTTGACCGTGTCTCACCTGAGAAACTAGAAAACACCTCATCTCAGGGACTCGCGGTAAAGAGACATTGGGGGGCGGACGATGTATTTCCCCCTTCGCTTCAAAGGGACATCACCTACTGCTTAGACTCGCCCGCCTTCAATTCTCGTAGCCCGAGCATGTATACAAGAATGAGGCGGGCAATAACCCACTCTGCCCGAATCTGGGACAATGTCGTCGACGTCCGCTTCATCCACGAGTCTCAGTTCGACAGCTCAAGTAGCAATCCATGCACCGACAACAATAGTGAGGTGATCTTCAATGTCACCGCTGGAAACACGGCTCCAGTTTTCAATGGATTACCAGCCGTAGCGTCTGCATTTTTCCCTAGCTATGGGAGAAATGAGCGAGAGCTAATTTTTTACGATCCTGTCTTCCCATCTACGGCAAGAAGAACCTTTGTCCATGAACTCGCCCATACCCTCGGATTCAAACACGAAGGAGAACGCCTAGAGGTTCAGCATCTCAACAATAGTTGTTACGACTCTGGTCATCGAGCTCTAACCATCTTCGATCCTTCGTCAGTCACAGGAACAGGCGGATGCCCCGGAGTTTTGGATATGGGAAGACCTACAGAGTTGGATTATTTGGGCGCCAAGAAGCTTTATGGTGAGAACCCACACCTTTCCAGCAAAGTATCAATGAATCTCTTCTAGGTAGATATAGTGAAAGCAAGAATACAAGTAGCAGCCTGCAGCATCTTGATGGCCTTGGTGTTGATGTCCTCAACTAATGCATTTGCCGATGAATGGTTCGAATGCTCTCCTTCGAATATTGCCTATATAGACAGCGGCGTAATGATCTATTGCAAAGCTGGATGGCAACCGACCGGTTTGCCTTCGCCGGTAGATAGATTATTCTTTCCAGATGCCGATGAGGAAAAGTTCAAGAGAATAGTCTCACTAGCAACCTACGCCTATGAGTCGCATAATATATTTCTTGCATATTTAACCACGGCTCAGAGCGGAAATTACAGCCCGTGCAACGCAACCGAATGCCGCGCACCTCTCTATTTTGGGGTCAAAAGAAGACAATGAGCCAAATAATCAAAGATTGCTCGAAAAACTGCCGAAAGCCGCTCAAGTGCCTACTTCTTAGCGTTACACTCTTAGTTATTCCAGGAACTTCTTTTGCTGAGATAGAAAACCGACCATGCGAAGTAATGGAGGCTATTGAGTTCACAGACCGTATAGTGGTCCGTTGTGCCAACGAGGTCATCCCCAACGTGACTCGACTTGTTCATCCCATCGTCCGCTCTACAAGCACCGGCTCTGATATTGCTAGAGATTTGGCTCGGGTCCGGC
>SPJK01021515.1_pt1 | contig 24168 bp, 19 predicted proteins | sample 3741771 | NCBI WGS metagenome assembly SPJK01 (sample SAMN10925997, study PRJNA522277) | cold seep metagenome | isolation source: Elba SIP-enriched marine methane seep metagenome, extraction at timepoint T2 | place: Italy: coast of Elba, Mediterranean Sea
ACCAAATGGCCGCTACCTGTCGCCCGTACTTGAATTAGGTCTATTGTTGCAAATGATCCGTACGAAGATCACCGGTGGCAAGCAAGCCAAATTTGCTGCTACCGGCCTTTCACCAAGCAACATCTTACGCGAACTGCTCCAGGAGGTACTGAGCATTATGGGCGCCGGCCAATTAAGCCTACACATCGAGCACCAATATCCACTTGATGAAATTGCCGAAGCGCACGAGTACGTCGATAGTGGCCACAAGAAAGGAAATGTAGTGATTAGCCGGAACAAGGAAAGAGAAGGATAAAATAACGGTGTCCATAGGCAACTATAAAAACGGGTTTGCACCAGCCCGGACCGGGCTGATGCATTAACCTCATATTGCCGTTTGGCAAATGCTAAATTGACTACACCTTAACCGGCTACTAAGCCAGTCTGAAGTGCAGCCTGGGAGAGTAGGTAGAATCAACAGGAAACATCGGGGCGCGGAAGTTTACAGCCACAAGTATGTGTAACACACCCTAGCGCAATTCCCGCAACAAGCCCGTCAGATACCCATGTGTAATGTGTGCTTTCTCATGGTAGTCCTTGTCAACCATCAACAAGTTGTGCAAACGCGGCAAATTGTAAAATGGTACGCCAGGATATAAATGATGCTCCAGGTGGTAACCTACATTGTGGGGCGAGAAAAAGAAGCGCTCCAAGGCATTGGCTCGTACTGTTCGGGTAGCGGTCAGTGGGTGATCATAATTTAAGTCACCGAAGTGCTCCGCCACACTGCGGATATACTGAAACATGAAAAATGTAGTCAGGTATGGCACTAGCCAGTATACGGCGAAGTAAACCCAGCCACCCGTCAGTGTCAATACCGCCACTAATCCCAGGTAAAAGGCGAGGCGCTTGTAATCCAGACCTTTCCCCTGGGCCTTCTTCTCTGATGAACCAAAGCGACGCAAAAACCAAATGGTATCGCGAATACCTTGCACGAAGGTGAAGTAACTCAGCACCGTCAACAGGAACTGGGCCTTTGTCTGCGGGAAGGTAAATTCCCGCTTCCCAAACTTGGCCACCCAATCGGGGTCGTGTTCGGTATTCAGGTGCTGGTGGTGGCGTAGGTGGTTTTGCCGATACTGCTCAATAGATGAAAAGATCGGATACATGATCGTCAGGTTGGTGATCAGGTCATTCCACTTCCGGTTTTTGAGGAAGCGAAAATGCGTAGCATCGTGCATCAGGATCGCCAAAGCGTGCATGCGTGCCCCAATAATTAGAATAGCCAGCACATACAAGGCCGGATGAAAAAACTGCGCACATACCGTGATAGTCGCGGCTATCACAGCCCAGTTGAAAATCATCTCACCGACATGTACGTACGGCCTGATCTTGAACAAAGGCTTCAACCGTTTGGCTTCAAGCGAATGTGTTAAATCCAGTGTGTCGTGATGATGCGCTCCCATGATCTGAAGGTTTAATTCTACCTATAAGATCTGCCTAGAGAGCACACAATTCCATAGCAACAAGGTAGAACTCGCATTTGAAAGGGTGACGGGCAGGAATGAGCGGGTAAGTGGCAAGGCCATTTATTGGAAAAATCCTAACTTCTAGTCATGAAATCACTCCTATTCACCGTATCCCTGCTGCTTGCAGCACAATTGAGCTATACGCAATCCCCTGCTCAGCCTTATTTTTCGGCGATCATCGTTAGCAATTTGGATAGCGCTATGGCGTGGTATACCCAGGTGTTTAAGCTGGATACCCTCTCCCAGCTTGACCTGCCAGAGCGCGGCATCCGCATAGCTAATCTACAAGGAGAAAGGATGTTGTTGGAATTAATTGAATTCGAGCAACTGCTGACACCTACTGGTGTCTTGTCAGAAGCCCCTAAAGGCACACGATTAAGTGGTTGGTTTAAATATGGTTTCGCTGTGCCTGATTTTGACGAATGGATGGAACACTTGAAAGCACAGGAAGTCACTTTCTATGGTGAGGTTGTCACCGACCCTAATCTGGATAAGCGGATGATCATCGTGCTGGATCCCGAAGGAAATCGCCTCCAGTTTTTTGAAGAATAAGCGCCGCTCATCGTTGTAGGGTCAGGAAATAGAAGTTGGGGATAAGACTAGGTTCTGGCATGTCAGCTTACTTCCAGAATGGTTAGACTGTTGGTCCGATGTCCGGCGTCCGGCGTCCGAGGTCCGTCTGTCAGATTGAATCGACGATTGGCTGAGTTGTCTATTGGTCTCCTTCTTAACCCATCCTCTTATCCCTGCCTGCTCGACAGTCTCGCTGGCAGGCAGGCTTCCCTTGAAATGGAAGGACGATCAGCTTAGAAAAAATAAGGAAAACCCTCACTCTTAAGAGACCGTTGGTTGGTCTGTTGGTCTAATTAATCAATGCTAAAGTTAAACGGCTGAATTAAACCTGTACGAATAGCTTCACCATTTTTCATAGCGGGTCGCCAGGCTTTCAAGCCGGCAATGGCTCTTTGCACTTCAGCATCTAGATCAGGAGAGATACTTTGGAGGATAATAACATCTTTGATTGACCCATCGGTGTCAATCATATAGCTTGCCAGGACGGTTCCTTCAATACCCAGCGCCTGTACTTCCTCTGGATACCTAAGGCGAGTGGCAATGTCATCCAACAGGCCGCTTAACCCTCCTGGGTACATGGGATATTGGTCGGGTTCTTCAAACTGTGGATCGGTAGCATTGAAGAAGGTCTTTACTTCAATGTAGTCGGCTGTTTCCTGCTTATTCAAGCCGATAAAACCGGAGGAAGAACCACAGGAAGTAAAAAGGACCAGAATCAATTGGAGGTAACTTATCCGCAACATGCATTTAAGCTTAAAGGGTTATCATTCTTAATTCTCTGATAAATTTTGCGAAATAAAACTTACCTGAGCTCATTATTCATTGCTTTTGACAAACGCCTCAAGCAGATCCACAAATTGTCAGCAAAGGTCATTCTTTCGGTAAACTTTCTAGATCGTCTAAGTCGCGTGCTCTTCCACTCGTCCTTTTATTCTTCAACAAGTCACTCCGGCTAATGAAGGTTATTGGCAAATCATCAATAACGACTTCATTCTTCCTGAGATAGGCATCAGGAAAATCAACTCCATCAATGCTAGTTAAAATATCGATCCGGTAAGGAGGGTAGCCAAATATCAATATATCCTGTATACCTAGGATAACCATAAATACCAACGGCATATCCTCCCGTTACGAGGTATTTGACCTTATACCGATTTAACAACTCTACAAACTCGGGGCTGAATACCTTGAAGTTTGACATATTGCTGCCGGAGAGTTTCTATGGAAATTAGTCGTTCGCGTAGGGGCTGGCTTAACCAGTAAACTAAGTCAGAGCCTTGATCCTTTAAGGATACGATCTTTACGGCTTTTCTCATATGGTAAAATACGAAATAATCCTCAGATTACGGCCGGAATTCACGACGCAGTAGTCGCAAGGTTCGCACCACTTTGCCATCTTCCCCTACCAGGCTGACCAAATACACCCCTTGTGGCAGATCGGATACATTGAAGCTATCTCCGGGCTGAGGGTTGCGAAAAACTTTTACGCGCCCGCCCAGGGTATTGAAGATCTCCAGACGGCTCAAATCAGGGGCGCCGGCCAGAAAGAAACGATCGATCACTGGGTTGGGATACAAGCGTGGCCGACTTTGGCTACCACTATAAATAGCTGTTTCCGACTCATTAATGATATTGATTTGGAAGGTGGCCGTTGCGAGGATATCATCGGGGTTGGACAGCGAACGGAAAGGCACTTCGATGCGGCTCTGTCCAGTGCTCCCGTAGGGTAGCAAAGTGAAATACAGTTCAAAGGATTCACCGGCTTGCAAAACCACTGGTGCATCAATGCCCTGTAGTGGGTCGACATTAGTCACCACCTGTGGTGGATAACTGGCCACTTTATCGCAAATCTGTGTCTCCCAAACAACGGGTTGATACATCACTACTTTATCCCATACCAGGCTTACCGCTTCGTCATTCGGGTTGGTGATCGTCACCTTCGCGACTTCTTCGTAACTCAGGTCCGACAAATCGGCAATCACCTGTTTCTTGATCGTTGCGGGTTCAATCAACAGCCCATCCTGCGCCTGCAAAGGCAGGGCAAGCAAAACAGATAAAACAGTAAAGAGTAAGCTTTGCTTCATGGACGTTTCGTTTAGAGCCAAACAGGCCGAAATATACGATTTTCTCTCATCTTTTAGATGTAAGAAGTCGCTAAAAGTCACCTGAGGTTGAACGAAAATCTTGGAATTAGTTGGTGCTTATCAACGTTGAATGATCAGTGGCAAATTCCACCGATGAACACCGTCCGAGAGTTCTAGATAATAAAACCCTGCCGGCAATTGGCTCGTCGGAATTGAGCCCTGGTAAAAGGCTCGATCCAGCTGCCGACCACTGGCATCCCAAAGCACCCACTGCAGATCATTTGGCAAGGTGCCTTTCAGGCGGGCGTCCTGCCCGGCAAGCAATGGATTCGGGAAAACAGTAGGTGCTTCCGTCAAAGCTTCTTCATCCGTATCCACCAGCGTGAAATCTACCGAGAACAAGCGCTCTTCCACGGCCCCAAATTCACCTCCGATAAAGAATGGCGACTGACCAGGAATACGTAACCGATAGAACCCATTGCCGTAATAACAACATAAACCATCGGCATAATCGTCTAGGATACGGAATTGGTAACAGCCCTCAGCGGGAAGTGAAATTTGCTCGATCATAAAGGCATTATTGCCGTACGTCCCCGGGTCGTTAGGCGTGGCAATTTGTGCGCCGCCTCCGGTTTGGGCAACCACCTCATTCCCACCACTGGCATGAATTGTACCGAAGTCATCAATCACCTCCCAATACAGCTCGTACCCAAAGTTGTCGGTCCGCAGAACCAACTCCAGATCGAAACTGGGCACTGGAGGAGCAATAGACACCCGGTGCGTACGCGCATTATTCAACTCGGTAGGGTCGGTCTCACCATTGGGGTTCCAAAGGTGAACATAAAACTCATTTTCCGTTGCTTCCCAATCTGGTGGGAGTGTTCCAAGTGAATAGTTGGTACCTGCAAGCGGTTGCAGGTCGCCAGTCCATTCTACTATGTCACTGCTTCCCCCGGAGATTCCGTATTCAATCATGACTGATTGCAGGATATCATGACCATCATTGCGAAATGAGATGTTCATGCCGAGGTCTTCACCACAAATATCTTCCGGAGCAATAATAGCCAACAGGTGAACATCATCCGCATGATCAGTGACGATCTCCGGTTCTACCCGGATGCCGTTCAGGATGCGCTGGTGATCTTTAGCTATAAAAATCGCCAATTCGATGTTGACCGGGTCTACCCATACACCATTATAATCGACCGGTAGTATGAGCGAATACGTTAAACTCCCGAAAGTGCCAGCGTCTGTCGTTTCGATAATATGCCCCCATTGTCCAGTAAGCATATCTCGCACTACATGCTGATGTGGATAGTAACTACCCGCGCCTCCACCCAACTGTGGAGCCAAGACATTATTTTGCAGAACGGCCACGTTAAGCCGGTTATTAATGCCTCCTGCATCATCCGTATAATAGTACTCGATATACAGATCGAGCTGGCGGGTTACCAGATTCAGCGTAGCTTCAGCGGCTATATTGACAGGTGCGCTTTCCTCAGCAGCCAAACCTGCGGCCATATCCCAATGCGCCCGGCTTAGGGCCGTGGTCCCGGGTTCGCCCTGTTCATATCCTTCAAATACTTTTCGATTGACGGTTCCGGCAGGATAGCCAGTCAGTCCAGTTTGATCATCAATTACCTGGCCAATAGGTGAGCGCAGATCGAGGTCATCGCCGATGGGCTCGGCATATATTCCTGTATGATAGTTGAGTATGACTAAATCATCTTCATACTCCGACTGCATGTCCTCTACGATCTGATGGCCACTCGGACAATACACACAATACATACCTCCAAACTCCTCTAAAACAGGACGTTTGTTCTCAGGAACGGTGCTGACGATCGTTTGGCCAATTGCCATCTGACTCATCAATAGGGCTCCTAATAAGCTTACTATGCGTTGTGCTTTCATTGGTAAGAGCAAAGCTAAAGCAATACGCAAGGATCACGTGACAACCTTGCGACAATTACTCAAAAATAGGTTCATTTAGCAATATGTGGGACATCCAAGGACAAGAATTCCGTGTAACAACATCTTTTGGCTGATCAGTCCTCCTTCTCAATTAGTTAATCAGCTGTTGGACAACTCATGTCGCAAACAGGACAGCAAGTGCCAATTTCACACTTTCCACTCATCGGTATTCTCCTAAATTCCGTTACCTTAACATTGCAAACCGACAACCTTCTCTGACAATTTTTGTGGGCCTGCTCAAGTCGTAGGCCATAAGCGTCCGCCTCAGGCGGAGAGTGTTGGTCAAGGCTTTAGTAGGCTTTGTTCCGCAAAATTTGTCCAAGAACCACTGATAATTGATTTCCCATTATGCATATTGCCATCATTGGTAACGGGATTAGCGGCATCACTGCGGCCCGTTTTTTGCGCAAGATGAGCGAGCACGACATTAGCGTGATATCCGCTGAAACCGACTACTTCTTTTCCCGTACTGCGCTCATGTACATCTACATGGGGCATATGCGTTTTGTGGACACGCAACCCTACCAACCCTGGTTCTGGGAGAAAAACCGCATCACACTCAAGCGTGCCTGGGTGGAGGGGGTCGATTTCGATGACAAGCAATTGCAACTGAGTGGCGGCGAAACGATGGCCTATGATAAATTAATCATCGCGACAGGTTCGAAACCTAACAAATTTGGTTGGCCCGGCCAGGACCTGGATGGGGTTCGTGGCTTATACAGTTATCAGGACCTGGAATACATGGAAACCCATAGCGAAGGGCTCCAGCGAGCCGTTATCGTCGGTGGTGGATTGATTGGCATTGAAATGGCCGAGATGTTTCACTCTCGCCACATCCCGGTCACCTTCCTGGTACGCGAAAAAAGCTACTGGAACGCGGTGCTGCCTGCTGAAGAATCGGCGATGGTGAACCGAGAGATCCTCGACAACCATATTGACCTGCGCTTGGAAACGGAGTTAAAAGAAATCATCGATGACGGCAATGGTCGAGCTTGCGCCGTGATCACCAATACGGGTGAACGCATTGAGTGTGGATATGTCGGCCTGACGGCTGGCGTTAGTCCAAACCTCGATTTCTTACGCGAAAGTGGCCTGGAAATTCAGCGAGGCGTCGTCGTCAACGAGCACCTTGAAACGAATATGCCCGACGTTTATGCCATTGGCGATTGCGCTCAGCAGCGCGAACCACTACCCGGCCGACGCCCAGTAGAAGCCATCTGGTACACCGGTCGCATGATGGGCGAGACGGTTGCACATAACATTCTGGGTCAGCCCGTGGCATACGATCCCGGCATCTGGTTCAATTCTGCCAAGTTTGTGGATATCGAGTACCAGGTCTACGGTGCTGTACCTGCCCGCATGCCAGAAGATATGGCCACCCTTTATTGGGAACATAGTGAGGGCAAACGGTCTATTCGCATCAATTACCACACCGAGTCCAAATCGGTGCTCGGTTTCAACCTTATGGGAATACGCTATCGCCATGAGGTCTGCGAGAAGTGGATCAAGGACCAAGTGCATATCGAGGGCGTATTGCAACAACTTGGTCTAGCTAACTTTGACCCCGAGTTCTACGAAGAGTACGAAGCCGACCTAGTCGCTTTATACAACCAACAGGAAGGCAAGAACCTGCAACTGAAAACTAAACGTGGCTTGGATAAGGTATTGGCCTTTCTACGGGGATAAGGATAAATTTACATGAAACTCTGCAATAATCTATGTAATTTTGAAAGTCGACTTCCAAAATTACATAGATTTGATTCAACGCATCCTAGCTAAATCTCTGCAGACAACTGCAACGCAGTATCCTATTCTTTCACTTACAGGTCCTCGCCAAAGTGGTAAAACCACCTTGCTCCGCCACGTCTTTCCACAATATCAGTACGTCAATCTCGAAGACCCGGATAATCGGCAATTCTTCTACGATGATCCTCATGGATTTCTAAGGCAATATGAGCAGTTTGTGATCTTTGATGAAGCACAACGAATACCAGAATTATTTTCATACTTACAAGTAAAGTCGGATGAAAATCCAAAGATGGGAAGATACCTCCTATCGGGGTCTCAAAATTTTTTACTGCTCGAAAAGATCAGTCAAAGCCTAGCAGGTCGCGTTTCAATTTCTCGGCTCTTACCTCTTAGTCATAGAGAGTTAGGAGATCACCAGCCCCCGCTACTGCCGGATGATGTTAATACGGCCATTTTCAAGGGTGGTTTTCCTGCATTATACGATCGATCAATTCCAGTCGATCGGTATTTTCAAAATTACCTTGAAACTTATGTTGAGCGAGATGCACGCAGTGTAGTTAACATAAAGGACCTGAATACTTTTCAAAATTTCATTCGCTTGTGCGCGGGGCGGGTAGGTCAACCACTAAATTATCATTCACTTGGGGTCGACGCCGGAATATCAACCCCAACGGTCAAAAACTGGCTATCAATTCTGGAAGCAAGTTATATTCTATTTCGCCTACCTCCATTTTTTGAAAACTTTAATAAGCGGGTAATCAAATCACCAAAACTCTACTTCTACGATCCTGGCCTTCTTGTACAACTACTCGGGTTAGATCAAGGTTCGCAGATAACACAATATTACCAGCGGGGAAGTTTGTTCGAGAATATGGTAATTGTAGAATTAATGAAAAATCGTTTGAATCAAGATAAGCGCCCACAATTCTACTTTTGGCAGGACAGCAACGGTACAGAAGTTGACCTCGTAGAAATAGATGGCATTCAGACTAACCTTTACGAGATGAAATTCAGCTATAGTGTGAAGACCAGTTTCTTCAATGGGATATCTGCTTTCCGGAAAGCAGCCCCCTCTTCTAGGAGAGAAGGGAAAAACCTCGTTTTTTACGCTGGAACTGAACATCAATTACGAAAAAATGCTACTGTACTTTCCTGGAAGGAACTTCCCAACCACTGATCAGGTGACTTATTTCAAATAAAAAGGCGCATCCCTAAGTTGGACTTTCGGTGAAAGTCAGTAGAGAGACACGGACCCGTGCAGGCCCTAAGGTAGAGGGTAGAAGGACTAAGAAAAAACAAGTAAGTAATTCCCAACATCGACATACAAGGTCGATCTTGGAAAGTAAATCATCGGCCTGTAGACTCGTCCTTCTACCCTCTACCCTTGTCCCTCTACCACTTCCGGCTTTGCCGAAAGTCCAGCTAAGTTGAACTTTCAAGACTAATCCCACAATTATGATAGCTAAGAGGCCTATCATTCTGATTCTTAATCCGTAGCTTTTCCGCAAATTTAGGCGCATCATCACTTCATTCACAAGCCTGTTACGTCGCTACTGGCCACTGCTTCCTTTTCTGGTGTTGGCCTACTTCCCCTTATTTTACCGCTTGGATAGCCTTCCCCTACGGCTTTGGGACGAAGCACGCCGCGGTGTCAACGCCATGGAAATGGCGGCGGGTGAAAGCCATTGGCTGGTGCCTACATTTGAAGGCGCGCCTGATCGCTGGGGCACCAAGCCTCCGCTATTGGTTTGGTCGCAGGCCGTAGGCATCCGGCTTTTCGGACCAAATGAACTCGCTATTCGTTTACCGGCAGCACTTGCTGCTTTGGCGACGATAGGCTTGCTTATTGGGTTCAGCTATCGAGAGTGGGGGCGCGCCGGACCGGGCTTAGCTGCCTCCCTGGTACTCCTTACCACCGATCTCTACATCGAAAGTCATGGCGCTCGAGCAGGCGATTTTGATACACTTCTCGCTTTATGGCTCACTGGCGGAGTGCTGAGTTTCTACCGCTTTCTTCAAGAAAAAGAACTCCGCCCGCTGTATATCGCTGCGGCCTGTCTCTTACTCGCCGGTTGGACGAAGGGAATCTCCGCTTTTTTCTTTTTGCCAGCCATGGCGCTTTACTGCATTCTACTGCCACAGCATCGATGGGTTTGGCGCTTGAAGCAACTTTACCTATCGGTTGGGCTGGCGGTAGCGGGTATTCTGAGCTATTACTTCCTTCGCGAGCTATACGATCCTGGCTACCTGCAAGCCGTTTGGGGAAACGAACTCGGTGGTCGCTACCTGAGCAGCCAAGAGGGGCATCAATGGGGAGCGATCTTTTACTTGCGGATGTTTTGGAAATATCCGCTCTTTCATCCTTGGTTGTTGTGGTTACCCTTAGCCGTTCTACTTTGCTGGCGAACCGACAAAGACCGGCGGCTAAGCGCTTACTTGCTCAGCCTTTCGCTCTTTCTCTTGGCAATACTCTCTGGCTCAGCCACCAAGCTGTTGTGGTATTGTTTACCCATGCTACCCTTACTAGCTCTCCTCATTGGGCGTGGCTTCTGGCTGGCTGGCGAATCAGTACGTCCTTATTTGCCCGCAGGTCGAAGCTGGACCTATCTCTTAATTTTTGCCTTTAGCCTTCCTGTTTTTGCCCCAGCTTACGCTACAATCATCCGCAAGGTAGCGGCAGAAGAACATTCAGGGCCTTATGCAACGATTACGGTCTACCGGAATTTTATCACTGTCGCAGAATCCGAGCAGTATGAATTACTACTCCCTTCCTATAACCCACATGCCGTTTTCTATCAAAAGCGAGCAAACCAACAAGGCAAACAATTGTCTATTTCCTACCTACAGCCACCACCTCTACAAGTAGATGCGAGTGTAGATTCTGCGCGACACTACCAAGCGGGTACGCAAGTCGCTGTCTGCGAAATGACTACCTGGCAATACATGGCTGATCGCTATGAGTTTGAAGAACTGGAGGTTCTTCCTCCCTGTAAACTACTGAGCGTTAGGTCGTCTAAGTAACGAAGCTTAACTCTTCTCGCCTTTTTCCCAAATCCCATTTTTACTTCGTGTACTTTTTACACAACAAAATATTACCTTTAGCACATCTGCAATTGAACATTTGGTATCACCCTCCAACAACAAAAGAAGATGTTCTTCAATTCACAAGGAAAAGACGAAGTCACCTACGATGCGATTGTCGTAGGCACGGGTATTAGCGGTGGTTGGGCAGCCAAAGAGCTGTGTGAGAAAGGGCTCCGCACACTCGTGCTGGAAAAAGGTCGCATGGTGCGCCATGGCGAATACCCTACCGCCGGCATGGACCCCTGGGACTATGAAGGCCGCGATCGCGTTCCGAAGGCCGAAGTGGACAAACACTATTTCAAACAGGATCGTACAGGTTACTCTATCCGCGAAACTTCAAAGCACTGGTTTGTAAAGGATGATGAGCATCCTTATACAGAAACCAAGCGCTTCGACTGGATGCGTGGGTATCATGTAGGCGGCCGATCCATTATGTGGGGGCGGCAGAGTTACCGGCTGAGTGATCTCGATTTCGAGGCTAATGCTCGGGATGGTATTGCGGTTGATTGGCCCGTACGATACGCCGATATTGCACCTTGGTACGACTACGTCGAAACCTTTGCCGGTATCAGCGGCCAGGCTGAAAGCTTAGCCCATCTTCCCGATGGCAATTTCCTGCCGCCGATGGAAATGAACTGTGTAGAGAAAGTACTGCGCGAAAAAGTGGCCGAAAACTTCGGTGGACGAGTAGTCACAATTGGCCGTACGGCTCACTTGACGCAGCCTAACCCGGACATTCACGGCACTCGCGGTCGTTGTCAATTCCGGAATCGCTGCATCCGAGGCTGTCCGTATGGAGCTTACTTCAGCAGCAATTCCGCCACACTTCCTGCGGCCGAAGCCACGGGCAATATGACCTTGCGGCCCAATAGCTCGGTGTACCAGCTCATTTATGACCCGGAAACCAAGCGCGCTACGGGCGTGCGTGTCCGGGATACCGAGACTGGTGAAGATCACGAGTTCTATGCACGAGTCATCTTTTTATGTGCCTCCACTCTAGGTAGCAGTTTCATTTTGCTGAACTCTCGCTCGGATGCCCACCCTGATGGCCTCGGTAACAGCTCAGGTCAATTAGGGCGTAACCTAATGGATCATCATTTCCGTGCTGGTGCCAAAGGAGAATACGATGGCTTCCACGATCAGTATTTCAAAGGCCGTCGGCCGAATGGCTTTTATATTCCTCGCTTCCAAAACCTGGGGGCCGATAGCCGGCGCGACTACCTGCGCGGTTTCGGTTATCAAGGCGGTGGTAGCCGCACCAACTGGATGCGCGGCATCAAGGAACTGGACATGACCATGGGAGCGGAATTCAAAGACGCGCTCATTACACCAGGCACCTGGAATCTTGGCATGAACGGTTTCGCCGAAACTTTGCCTTACGAAGACAACCGCGTCACCCTCAACGAAGAGGTCACCGACATCAACGGATTACCCACGCTCACCATCGACGCCGAGTTCAAGGAGAATGAAATGGCGATGCGTGATGATATGATGAACAACGCCGCCGAGATGCTGGAAGCAGCCGGGTTCCGCAATATCAAAACCTACGACAACGACTCTTGGCCAGGCCTCGGCATTCATGAAATGGGCACTGCTCGCATGGGAAGAGACCGCAGCACCAGTGTGCTCAATAAGTGGAATCAGATCTGGGATGCGGAAAATGTATTCGTAACCGATGGCTCGTTTATGACATCAGCTGCTTGTCAGAACCCTTCCCTAACCTATATGGCTTTCACGGCACGAGCAGCTAATCATGCTGTTGAGGAATTGAAAAGAATGAATCTCTAGATAGTCCGAGGTCCAGCGTCCGAAGTCCGGAGTTTTACACTACTCTCAGACTTCGGACGCTGGACGCCGGACGTCAGACAAATAAAGCTTATGAAACGTCGAGACGTCTTAAAATATACAGCCTACGCCACAGGTTTCGCAGTAAGTGGTGCCTTGAGCAGTGCTCTTTTGAGTGGTTGTAAGGCTGAACCAACAACTGGTGGGTTTACCCCTAGTTTCCTAAGCGAGGAAGAATACCTGACCATTGCTGAAATGGCCGAAACCATGCTCCCCGCAACTGCCACTCCCGGCGCAAAGGAACTGGGTGTTCCTGAATTCATCGACCTGGTCCTTGGCACCTATACCAGTGCCGGCGATCAGGAGCGGTTCCAAACCGGCCTGGCTGGCTTTATGGCGGATGTACAAGCTGAACATGGCAAGGCATACACGGCATTATCTGCAGAGGAGAAATTGGCCCACCTCAATAAAGTAGATGCCGAAGCGAAAGCAGAAGGTGAGCGTATTGATCTAATGCCCATCACCTCTGATGAAAAGGATGATCTATTCCCATTCTTACTCACTTTCAAGGGTATTGCCCTTGGCGGTTATTTCTCTTCCGAATTTATCGGAACAGAGATACTGGCCTACGACCCCGTGCCTGGTGCCTATATGGGCTGCATTCCACTAGAAGAGAATGGCGGAAAGGCCTGGAGTTTGTAGACCCAGTCCGGAGTAATCATTTCGCAAGCAGGTAGAATGTTTTTACATTTTACTCAATTATATCTACAAATTACTCAACATATTGAGTAATTTTACTTAGCATATTGAGTAATTTGTAGATGTTTAAACGAGCGACATACGATATTCTTCTACAGCGTCTTCACGAAAAACGACGCTTCATACAGGTCATTAGCGGTCCTCGGCAAGTGGGAAAAACAACATTGGTTCAACAAGTACTAGCCGAGATCGATCAACCGCATCACTTCTCCACGGCAGAGGAAAGCATTAATAATCAATCAATCTGGATTGAACAGCAGTGGGAGGCTGTACGTCTGCAAATGCGTAGGCGGCCGGAAAGTTCCTTCATTCTGGTTATAGATGAAATCCAAAAAATTAAGGATTGGAGTTCTGTTGTCAAACTACATTGGGATCAGGATAGTCGCAATGGACTTGACATAAAGCTTGTTTTGCTCGGCTCATCTCGTCTTTTGCTAGAGGAGGGATTAACTGAATCCCTGGCAGGTCGATTTGAGCGTTTAGTCATGACACACTGGTCTTTTTCCGAAATGCGTGATGCCTTCGGTTTTTCGGCCGAAGAGTATGTATGGTTTGGTGGCTACCCTGGGGCGGCCTCGCTTAAAGAGGACGAGCTAAGATGGGCTGATTACATTCGGAATGCTCTAGTCGAAACAACTATTTCTAAAGATATCCTCCAACTCAATCGCATCCACAAACCAGCCCTATTAAAGCGGCTATTTGAGTTTTCCTGTACTTATTCGGGCAGAATCTTGTCCTACACTAAAATGTTGGGTCAATTGGTTGATGCTGGGAATACCACAACTCTTTCTCATTATCTCAAACTTCTTTCGTCGGCGGGTTTAGTAATGGGTTTAGAAAAATACTCGGGAAGTTTAGTACGTACTCGATCATCAAGTCCTAAACTACAGGTATTAAATACAGCCTTCTTTTCAGTGTATCAGGCATCAACCTTTGACCAAACCTTAAGTGACGCGGCACAGTGGGGGCATCATATCGAGTCAACAGTGGGGGCTCACTTAGGAAATGCTACATTTTCTAGTGAGTTAGAGTTGTTTTATTGGCGACACAGAAATGAAGAAGTTGATTTCGTAATTAAGAAAGGTCATCAAATCATTGGTATCGAAGTAAAATCAACTACACCTAAGAAAAGGCATCAAGGTATCAATAGTTTTAAGGCAAAATACGCCCCACATAAAGTACTACTTGTAGGGTCCAGTGGCTTATCCTGGAAAGAATTTCTGCTAATTGACCCGAACGATCTTTTCTAAGGAAATCCTTGTCGAACTATTTCCTTAAAGTCTTCGTAAACGCCAAAGCTAATTCTGCCAAGGTGGGCCAGCTGGCCTGCTCTTCAACATTGATGATGAACCAGCCTTTCAAGGGAGGTTTCGTCTTAAACGGACTAAGCGGCTGTGGGTCTAATAGGCCAAATTTGTCTGGATCGAAGTTGGGCCTTAGACGAAAGCCCATACTATCCTCGTGGAAGAAGGCGAAAACTTTATTGTTGTACTTGAGTCCGGGCGAACTCATCATTTTACCAAGTACAATACCTTCATCAGCGCTCGTTAGCTCCTCAACGATTTGCTGAAAATGTGTTTCGGGTGATTCCATTCTGTTAGTCGAATTAGTCCAACAGACCAGCGGTCAACCTAGGCCAATAGTCGAATCAGTAAGCAGTTAAAGCGCTGGCACAAGCTAGCGCTTCTCTACTTCCCTGTAGAACCGGTGACTGAATTGACTGGCTACACCGATTCGACTGTTGGTCTGTTGGTCTCCTAAAACTGCAAAGTAACTCGCTTCAGCGTTCCTACTTCGTAATTGATCTCCATTTCTTCGAAGCCCTGATCGTGTTCACCACGGATAACGAAGGAACCGCTATCGGCAGGATCGAAGACAACCCGGCCGTTCTTATCCGTATACTTGGTGAATTCGGTATGTGCTTCGCCATCGGTAATCACCCGATTGAGGAGCATTTCGATACCCGATAAGCCATGCCCTCCCCCACCGCAGGGATCAATAGAGACAAATTCGATATCAACCACCAGGCCTTTTTCTAAGGAAGGTTGCTCCTGAGTAGTCGGCGTAATTGGGTCATCCTGGGCGCAAGCCACGCACAAGCCAATGAGTAGAAAGAAGTAGAGGTATCGCATGGTGTGACGGATTAAGGTTGTTTGAATCTCTTGGAAGAGCTTTCTAAAGTTACGAGAATCTGCGTTGCCTTTCAAATAGCCGCCTGGATTTCTTACTTTGTCTAAGCTGAACTGCAATATCTCGGACTATTTTAAATCAAATTCACCATGCGATCCTTTCTACTCAGCGCCCTAATCCTGGGTATTTCCCTGAATATTAGTGCTCAAGCGACTTTCGTAACCGAAGAGGCAGCTACTGCTTCTTTGCCCGATTATTTTGAATTTCTGAGCATGCCATGCGATGCCAATATCCAGGAGCAGCTGGAGCCAAATATCCAGTGGTTGGAAGAAAAATTCGGGCAACGCGGGTTTGATGTCCGCCGCATACCCACTGGCCGCATCGATGTCTTACTAGCCGAGTACCGGGCTGAAGGGGATGCACCTACCGTGCTGTTCTACGTACAAGTTGACGGCCAACCGGTAGACCCCAGCAAATGGGCCTCTGGGCAACCCTATACGCCTATGCTTGGGAAACCAACGGATGGGAGCTACGTCTTCCTAGATGAAATGCCGGCCTTGGAAGAATTGGGAACGATCGACCGTAGCTACCGGGTCTTCTCCCGCGCCGCTTCCGATGCAAAGGGGCCTATTGCCATGTTCTTGGGTGCCTGGGATCACATGATTGCGCAAGGCGAGCGGCCTCCCTACCACATCAAAATTATTATGGATACCGAAGAGGAAATGGGCTCACCCAATTTGCCACCAGTCGTCGAGCAATACCGGGAGGAACTGGCTGCCGATCACTTCGTCATTCTGGATGGTCCGCCTCATATCAGCAACCGGCCTACATTGGTATTTGGTGCGCGTGGCATTGCTACAGCTCGACTCACTATTTACGGCCCAAGTGTTCCGCTCCACAGTGGACACTACGGCAATTATGCGCCGAACCCTGCCATGCGCCTGGCACAATTGATGGCCAGCATGAAAGACGATGAAGGGCGGGTCACTATCCCCGGCTGGTACGATGGTATTAGCATCGCGCCTGAGGTAAAGACAACACTAGCAGCCGTCCCAGACGACCTGGACGAAATCAATCATAAGTTGGGTATTGCAGAGGCAGACGGCTTTGCGCCAAGCTTGCAGGAAGCCATCCAATACCCCAGCCTCAACATTCGTGGCATGTCATCGGGCTGGGTGGGTGCAGCCGCACGAACGATCATCCCTGCCAATGCCGTGGTTAATCTGGATATTCGCTTGGTCAAGGAATCCGATCCTGAGCGCCTGATGACTTTGCTGCGCGAACACATCGAAAAGCAAGGCTACTACATCATCGACGACAATCGCGAACCTACTACCGAAGAACGCGATGAACATCCTCGCCTGGCCTCCTTTGCGTACAAGGTCGCTTATGGTGCTTTCCGCACCGACTTGGATGCTCCAACCGGCGAATGGCTGGAACGCGCTTTGGTAAAAGTATTGGATGAAGATATCGTCAAGATTCGGACGCATGGCGGTTCTATTCCAATTGCCCCCTTTGTACAAACCTTGAGTGTTCCGGCCGTCATTGTGCCTTTGGTCAACCCGGATAATAACCAACATAGCCCTAATGAGAATTGTATGCTCTACAACTATTATCGCGGCGTGGAAATGTGTTACGGGATATTGATGGAAGCGATTTAGGGAGTAAGGGTTAGATAGAACGCATTTAAACTCTTACACTCCACATGCTTGCCTAAAGAGCTAAAACCCCCGAACTTAGTAGTAACAAAACCGCATCGTCATGGTAAGAATAGCTCAACCACCACCTGAGCGCGAAGACATCTGGGACATGGTCAATGAAGCAGAAGGAGACTACTGGTTCAGCGTTTGGCTCGGCGCGGTGGTACGCTACCTGTGGGCGAGGAAGGAATTGCCTTTGGATGATTACCTGGCCAAACCGTTTCAGGCTAGAAATGCCCTGATTGGGTGGAGCGTTACACTACTCCTATTCGGGCTACCTTTTCTTTTCTTGGTTTTATTAGTGGTGTAGCGTCACTCTTGTTTCCGCAAACGCAAAGCACTACTATAGGGTCTATCGACCGGTTCCAAAATAAGCGTATATCGATCTAATGTGACGGACACCTGAATCACCTCATGTTCGTTTTGCTTGAAGGTCAGTATGGAGGTTTCCGGATTCCAATACCATTCGCCGATCTCAGCCCTACGAAGATCAAGTATCCAGCTGCTGGCTTCATCGATAAGCTCTCGGGTGTCTTCAAAGAGGGTATCCGTGCTGAAAATGCCATTCTCAAACTGGCTGGCTCCCCCTAACACCAGCTTGATGTTCTCGCGATCATTGGTCCAGGTACCCCGTAAAGCTTCTTTCGTTAGCATGGGTACTGGCTCCTCTACGACTTCCTCCCCGTCGTAGGTGTAGGTGTAATTTGTTACGACATACATATCAATCGGTTCCCGATCGCGCGTACCAACCAGATGGATCCGGGTTTGAGTAGGATTGCCATGGTGGTCACGTTGGATACGGTGTTCGGTGTAAACAGTGTCTTTTTGATCGCGGAAACGGCGACTACTCAAGATCTGTCGATACTCCAGGACGCTATCCCCTTCGCTCCGTAGTCGTTGCGAAAAAATACCCGTATCAGGGGCCACTGATTCAATATGAACCAGTCTTCCCAAGCGATCAGATTCGATATAATATTCTCCCTGTGGCCCATCCATATCCGGCTTGAAGAGCGTCATCGTCAAGGTTGTCTTTTCCTCCGACAATTCCGCATAGTGATAATGTAAAATACCCATCACTTTTCCATCGCCATCCATAATCGTCTCGGAGACGATCTGGTCATCCATATAAATTGGGAGCATTTTACGGAATAACCGAGAGCGTTCGCCGTAAACCGAGTAGTACCTAATCTGGCGAATGCGCTCGCCTTCTCGATCAATCTCCACTCGTCCTCGGATTTTTGGTCCTTCACCAACTTCCATATATTCAGTGGCCAGCACAGGATAACCATCCTCGATAATCATCTCCGACCAACTGCGATCCTCCTCAATGATCGGTTCTTCGAGAGAATCTACCCTGATATTGTAGTGCGTCTTCTCTATTACCCGAACCACTGGCCCTTTTAGGACATCGTTGGCATGCTCCTTCCCAATTTGAGAGAAAGCAGATGTCCAGAATAGCAACAATACCAGGAAGAGCAAATTGGTGCGCATACGGGTTAGTTTTGATCAGTGTGATTTCTTGTATATGCGGTAATGCAATGGAAGGTAACCACCTAAGTCCTCTCATTCCCGCCGGCCGAAACTAATGAAATAAGCATCAAAGGGTGTAGAGGGCCTGACAACGAGTTGTCCGCCATGCATCGCAATCTCCAAGCCTAAGCGCGCGCCTTCCGCTGATTCCAGTAGCAAGTCCGTTCCCATCTCATTTAAAAACCAGCGCCCTTCAGCATGGTCTTGCAGCCACTTTACCCAAGCCACTGATTCATCTGTTAACGTCCTTGTTTCTTCTCGGAAGGTCATGACCTGATAAGTGCCTAGATTTTCGGCGGTACCAGCTAGCTGAAGTTGTATATTGTCCATTTCATCTTCCCAGTGCCCCAGGATATCCGCCGGACTCAGGTAAGGCGGGTAAGCTTCAATCATCGCCCCATAGGTGTAAGTAGTAGTTTCGACAGAAACACTCGGGGGGATACCTAGAGCCTGGTCTTCTTTATCTTCTTCAATCCGAGCTTGGTAGATGGGGTTCCCATAATCATCTCGGCGAGTAATCGTTGTAATGATGGAGGTATCAAGAGAAGCAGAAATGCGGCAGTAACGAAGTAAACTGTCGCCTTCGCTGGCTATCAAGTATTGCCGGGCTACGGTATCCCCGCGATGACTATCCCATTGGTAACGAACAATGCCTTCTCTCCGTTCTTCATAGCGCTGTCCGTATGCCTCATTTTCACGGTTCAGGTAGATGGAATGCAAGCTTTCCCAGCCATCAGGGGTTTCCCCGTAACTGTACTGTGTGGTCTTTCTAACCTGCTCGTTTTGGTCAATTTCATGTTCCACTGAAGGGCGACTATCAGCGTAGGATAGTACAGCATAACGAAAGGAACGAAAGCTATCTATCGAAACAGCTTGATCGTATTCGTAAATACGGAAGAGTTTGCCATTTTGGTCCCGTTGATAAGTAGTCTTGCCTAATATTTTCTCGCTACGGTTCGACCAAATTTCCAACTTTTTTGGAAAGCCGTAAACAACCTCAGCCTTAAGCAGATAGATAGCCTCGGATTGATCCAATTGAGCCTGCCGATTCTCATCCAATTGCAGGTCGAGATAGCGAAGGCTGCTCCAGGCGGTCACTGGGCCTTGTAGAGAATCAAATGCATGGTTCCGAGACATCTGTGCCCAATTCCACCAAGGAATCAACAAAAGCAATAACAACAGTAGTATGTTCTTGTCAATCTTCATTTTGTCCACAATGTACTTGGTGGATTGCAGGTAAGTTAGAAAAGTAATCAACAAGGAGTGTGCCCTGAATTGATAAGATGGGGGGAAGCTCTGGTTAAATAACGGCCAGTAAAAGTGCAAGCTAATACGAATAGCTTCAATAGGTCTCATTGCTCACAATTCGATTTTTTCCCTAGCTTAGGTCGGTAAAATCATGACGCATTATGGAAAGCTATCAATCCGATGTCATCATAGTAGGCGGTGGTTTGGCCGGCATGGTCACGGCTATAGAACTCTTGGAAGCGGGCAAACAAGTACTCATTATCGACCGCGACAAAGAAAGTGAGCTAGGTGGCCTGGCCAAGTGGTCGTTTGGCGGAATGTTCTTTGTCGACACCAAACACCAACGCCGCAATGGGATCAAGGATAGCATTGATCGTGCTATAACCGACTGGTTCAATTTTGCCGAATTCGCGGATGATGAGGTGTGGGGCAAGCGCTGGGCCGAGCAGTATATTCATTTATGTACGCCACATTCCTACCATTGGCTGCGCAGTCTGGGGCTCGATTTCTTCCGTGTACTAAATTGGGTGGAGCGCGGTTTGGATAAGGACGGCAATACCGTTCCTCGTTTCCACATGGTATGGGGCACTGGCTGGGAATTGACCAAGGTCATCCGCAATGTCATGCTCAACCACCCACGTGCTACCAAAAACCTGCGTATTCAGTATCGACACCGAGTAACTGAACTGGCCGGTGGCCAATCAGGCGTGACAGGCGTCCGAGGAACAAATGAAGCGACGGATTCTCCTTTCGAAGGTTCAGCAGACATCGTGGTTGTCGCTACCGGCGGTATCAACGGCAACATTGAAAAAGTAAAAGAAAACTGGTTCCAGGCCTGGGGCAAACCACCCGAAATCATCCTAACTGGAGCGCACGAATATGCCCTGGGTGACCTGCATGATGCCACCGAACGTATTGACGGCAGTGTGGCCAACCTGGATAAACAATGGAACTACGCTGCCGGCATCCCGCATTATGCGCCGCGATTTCCCGGCCACGGGCTCAGTTTGGTGCCTTGCAAAACAGCTTTGTGGCTCAACTACGAAGGGCAACGCATGGGACCGAATCCGCTGGTCACCGCCTACGATACCCGCTTCCTGGTAGAGCGTATTTGCCAGGAAGAACGCAAGTATTCGTGGCAAGTGTTGAATCGCAAAATTGCCTTAAAGGAATTCGCCATTTCAGGTTCCGAGCACAATCCTGCTTTCCGCAATAAGAAATTCTTCCAGGTGATTCGCAACGTACTCTTTGGCAACAAAGCCCTCGTCAATAAGATCCTGGACAACTGCCCCGACATGATCGCGGCCGACACCCTCGAAGAACTAGTAGAAAAAATGAATGCCCTACAAGGTGATAAGGCTGTTAAACTGGAACATGTACGCGCAGCCGTGGAGGCCTACGATGCCAGTATCGATGCCGGCCCTCCTTATGCCGATGAACAGCAACAACGTATTCACCATGCCCGTAGCTGGCGCGGCGACAAGGCTCGCACGATGAATATGGCTAAGATCGGTGATCCGCGGAAAGGGCCGTTTATCGCTATTCGCGAGTTTATCTTATCGCGCAAAAGCCTGGGAGGAATACAAACCGATCTGGAATGCCGCGTCCTTTCTAAGCCAGATGCACAAGGCCGTCAAGAACCCATTCCTGGGCTATATGCTGTCGGAGAAGCCGCTGGTTTCGGCGGTGGAGGCTTGCATGGACATCGCTCTTTGGAAGGAACTTTCCTTGGTGCCTGCGTAGTGACCGGGCGGGTTGCAGGTAGAGCGATCGTGGGGAAGAAATTGGAGTAGAGTTATCTTCTCGCCACGACGCAGCGAGCGCAGCGATTCGCAACGATTTTTTATTTACGTTGCGAGTCGCCGCGTCCGCTGCACCGCCGCGAGAAGCGCCCTAATTCCTGTTGATCATCTGTATCGCACGACCTGGGGTGTATGGCGCATCAGCCGCTTCCAGTTTCGCTTCTAAGGCCGGCATATCATTCTCAGCCAACTCGCGAATAGCTGCCAGGATTGGTGCAAATTCGTCCTTGGCAATCGCATAGCTATCGCGGTGCGTTTGCGTCGGAGCAGAGGTAGAATACTTCTGTTCGTATTCAATCCAACCAATACGGCTAGCTGGCGTTGGCGGCTGATCGATATCGAGGCGAGATGCTACCCGATCACCATTCAATTGACGATTAAGGTCGCGTAGGGCCACATCAATCGCATTAGCATCCGTCAGCAGATCTGCCATTGGCGTTTCTACTTGCTTGATGGCCACATGGATGTAACGCATCTTGTTGCGCATCTCCCGCATCATATATTGCGCTCCTTCGATCTGACGTGACAACTCCGTCACCTCGCGCTGAAATTCCGCTTTTGCCATGCGGTCCTCAGCTGGCATAACCGTGTTATTCAAGGCATTCACATTGAAACTAATCGGCCCTGCCACTTCGCTGACTTCGCCATCAATGATGGTCGCCATGCTTAGCGAGTAGGTACCCGGAGCTACCAAAGTACCCTCCGTCTTACCAGCAAACGGATTGTAGAAACTAGGACTACCCAGGCTAATCGCTTCTTTCGGTGCATAACGAAGGTCCCAGGTAAAGCGCTGCACGCCTTTCGCTGGGCTACGTACGAACTTGCGTACCACATTGCCTTCCGAATCACTAACCGTGAATAGCAATTGTGGAGCCATCTGCTCGTTTTCTGCCGTCAATTCCTCATAGGTCGGATAAGCTGCACCTTCCCCCTCCTTGGCGGCTTCGGCTTCAGCTTCCCGACGCTCGTCTTCCAAAGAAGTAAACTCTTCACCAAAGTAGTAGGTAAACATCGCTACCGGCCCAAGGTCTTCACCACTGAAGTAGCTATCGCCCTGGAACGAACGCCCCGGCAAACCAAGCGGCACGGCCTTTTCAAATTGCAGCGCATCGCGAACAGCAAACAAGCGAGCGTCTTCACCCATCTCTTCGGCTTCTATACCGCGTAGGCTAGAGTAATCATCCAGCACATAAAAACCACGGCCAAATGTACCGAGTACCAGGTCATTCTCACGGCGTTGGATCGCAATATCACGTACCGCAATTGTAGGTACACCAGCTGAGAGTTCCTTCCAATGACCACCGTTATTCGGTGAGAAGTATACGCCAAACTCCGTGCCACAGAAAATCAGATTCTGATCGACATGATCTTCTTCAATCGCGTAGACGCTTCCTCGCTCAGGCAAGTTATTGCTGATGCTTCTCCAGGTCTGTCCTTTGTCTTCACTGCGGAAGACGTATGGCATGAAGTCGCCGTATTTGTGGTGGTTAAACGCTACGTAGATCACGTTCTCATTGTGTTGAGAAGCGTAGACCGCATTAACGTATGACTGATCTGGTGCCCCCTTGATATTGTCAACAGTACGCCAGCTTCCGCCACCATCTTCGCTGATTTGGACTAAACCATCATCCGTTCCGACGATAAGCAGGTCTTGGTCAACTGGCGATTCAGAGAAGGCTACTATGGTTCCGTAAGGAGAGGTAGAACCGTTCTTCATCACACCATCGATGCTCCAAACACGGCCCATGACTTCTAATTCATTCCGGTTCACCTGACGAGTCAGGTCGTCGCCGAGTACTTCCCAAGAGTTGCCATAGTCATTACTGCGGAAGAGTTTATTGGCTGCGAAATACAAACGGCCCTGTGCGTGGGTACTCACGGCAAGCGGAGCATCCCAGTTCCAGCGATAACCGTCTTCGCCCTGGCGTTCCTTTGGTTGAATACCAACTTCTTCTCCACTGCGACGGTCGTAGCGCACCAGTACACCATACTGCGATTGTGCATAAACGATGTCGGGGTTAAATGGATCAATCTGCGATTCAAAGACATCGCCACCGTGTGTAATGAACCAATCGGTATTCTGGATACCGTGATCGGTATTGGTGCGGGAAGGTCCGCCGATACTAAAGTTATCCTGGGTACCACCGTAGATATTATAGAATGGCTCGTCATTATCCACCGCTACTTTGTAGAACTGCGTAACGGGGAGATTCGCTTTGAAGTCCCAGGTAGCAGCTGCATC
>SPJK01031842.1_pt1 | contig 24147 bp, 20 predicted proteins | sample 3741771 | NCBI WGS metagenome assembly SPJK01 (sample SAMN10925997, study PRJNA522277) | cold seep metagenome | isolation source: Elba SIP-enriched marine methane seep metagenome, extraction at timepoint T2 | place: Italy: coast of Elba, Mediterranean Sea
ATTTCGATACTGGCTGGAATGGATCTGCATCACGCCGGCATCTTCCGGGACGATGGTCGGCATTATCGGACGTTGGAAGGGACCGGTTGCGGCAACCACATAGGTCGCCTCAATCGGACCTTCTGACGTTTCAACGTGAAAACCCGGTCGACCTTCAAGGCGCTTCACCTGGGTCACCGCGACGCCGGTTCGGATCGGCGAATTGATCTTCTTGGAATAGGCGACCAGATAATCCGCAACGCTTTCCTTCGGCGCGAAGGCATCAGGTCCGGTCTCGGCGAATTCCATCTCCGGGAAGCGGTCATGCCAGGCGGGGCCGTTCGCAACCAGGGAGTCCCATCGCTCAGACCGCCAACGCTCCGCAATCCGGCTGCGCTCCAATACCAAATGCGGCGTGCCGCTCTTGGTGAGATGCCCACTCATCGCGAGGCCCGCCTGCCCCGCCCCAATCACGAGCACTTCCGTTTTCTCGACCGACATGTCCGATCCCTTTATGACTGACAATCCCATATTCCTGACAGGACAGCAGTCTAAGCAGGCAGCTATATTAGGAAAAACATTATTTACTTAATCGATGGTTTATAAATTCCTAACATGAGGTTCCGATTAATCCCATAGCTTGGCGAGCAAACCCGATTGGTGCTGGTTCCAGGGCATCGCCTCTTCCAAACGCGCCGAAAGGGATGTGAGAAGCTCGTCCTGCCCAAAGGCAGCGGCCAGGTGCACACCGACCGGCAAGCCATCGGCGCTCCAATGCAAGGGAAGGGAGACAGCCGGCTGACCGCTGGCATTGAAGGCCGCTGTGAAGGGGGAGTAATCGAAGACACCACCGGGGCCCATACGATAGTCGACGAAATCATCATTATCCGGCTTGAACCGTCCGACCTCTGCCGGCGGCTCTCCCAATGTAGGGGTGATCAAGATATCGAAGTCTTGGAAATGGCGCTCCATATGACGGCCAAAGGCATGGACCGCTCCGACAGCAGCCAGATAATCCGCGCCGGAGATATCTTCGGCGAATATCAGCGCACCGCGCGTCACCCCATCCAGTTTGCCATCCAGAAACGCCGGGTCCGTGGAAACGGAATGAACACTCAACGCCGTGCCACAGGCAACAATCTTCGTCCAGGCCGCCATCATCGGCTCAACATCGATCCGCCCGTCGAGCGGGGCCACATCATGCCCCATCTCTTCCAGGACCGTCGCGGTCCGGGCAACGGCTTCCCGGCACTCGGGATGCAAGGCTGCCCCGGTGAAGGCGGTATCCAGGATGCGCACGCGAAGCCGTCCAGGGTCTTTTTCCATCGCCGCGACATAGCCGTCACCAAGCGGTGGCGCCCAGTATGGCGCGCCAAGATCGGGGCCACTGCAGGCATCCAACAGCGCTGCCGTATCGCGAAGACTGCGGGTCAAAACGCCGTCGATGGCCATGCCGGCCCAGCCTTCCCCTGCCCCCGGTCCATCGGGAAGGCGGGCCCTGGTCGGTTTGAACCCCACCAACCCGCAGCTTGAAGCCGGAATTCGAACTGACCCCCCACCATCAGAGCCATGGGCCGCCGGCAGAATACCGGCCGCAACGACGGCGCCGGCACCGCCGGAAGATCCGCCGGACGTGTGGTTCGTATTCCAAGGGTTGCGGGTAGGCCCGCCATAGACACCAGCTTCCGACACCGGCCCGATACCAAGCTCGGGAGATGCCGTGCGTCCGAAGGGGACCAAGCCACTATCCCGAAACCGAATATAAATCTCAGAATCATATGTGTGTTGTGAGTTCGCGAAGAGGCGGGAGCCATTATTGGTCGGGTAGTCTACGGCCTCTGCCCCCAGATCCTTCAGCAGAAAGGGAACCCCTCGAAACGGACCGTCAGGCAATCCGTCCTCTATCGCCGCGCGCGCCGGCGCTTCCGACAGAACAGTCACGGCATTCAGATCCCCGTTTAAGACCTCCACCCGACGCAAAGCCTCGTCCAGCAACTCGGCGGCAGAAACCTCGCCCTTCGCGACCAGCGCCGCCAAGCCTGTTGCATCATATTTGTGAAAGTCCGTTTTCATCGCCTGACACTCCCCTGGCTGATCGCTGTGTGGAACGAAGAATGGTCCGTTCTATATGACTGTGTAAATAGCCCTGTAAGGATATGGTCGACCGGCCTGCGCGAGGTCTGGCGAGGACGGGGGAAATCGGCAACACTACTTGGATGCGACGGATACATGACATTCTGGACAACGGGGCTACACAGACGCCCGGCGCCACCGCCATTCGAGATTCCGACGGGGCGTGCCTGACATATCGCGACCTTGCAGATGCCAGTAAGGAGGCAGCTCAACTCCTCCACGCGCAAGGCGTTCAGGCCGGCGACCGCGTGCTTCTGGCAGCAGAGAATTCTGCAACATTGGCTGCCTTTCTATTTGCCGTCTCTCGCCTGGATGCCTGGGCCATTCCGGTCAATGCTCGGGTGAGTGCCGGCGAAATCGCGCATGTGACCGACCACGCCCAACCGCGCGCCCTCGTCTTCACCCATGCGATTTCAGAGAACGCGGATAGCCATGCGGATGACTATGACGCAACCGCCCACGAAGGTGCTTTCGGCGCCGTTCGGATTGCCGTCCGAAACGAGGCGACGCCTGAGCTTGTCTTTGAGAACGCTGTAGATCAGGTCTCTGCCTTGATCTACACGACCGGGACAACGGGGAACCCGAAGGGGGTGATGCTAACCCACCACAACCTGATCATGGCGGCAACGAATTCCCGCGATATCCGGGGGGTAACGCCAACGGATACCATGCTCTGTGTCGTACCGATCACGCATATTTTCGGATTGAGCTCGGCCTTCCTTGCGGCGCTTCTGGCAGGCGGCACCGCCCGCTTCATTCGCCGCTTCGATCCGGCAGAGGTCTTCCAGGCGTTCGCCGAAGATGTCAGCACCATGCCCGCTGTTCCGCAGATCTATGCCTTGTTGATGGAATATGCGGAAGCCCAAGGATGGCAAAGCGCGCCAGCGCCGTATCTGCGGTATATTTCTGCCGGCGGCGCCCCCTTAGATGCCGCCTGGAAACGCAAGGTGGAAGCGTTCTTCGGCACGACCCTGCATAATGGCTATGGCATGACAGAGGCATCACCGGGTATCTGCACGACCCGGATCGATAACCCGCGCGACGACATTGCCTGTGGCATACCGGTCGATGGCCTGACCTTGCGGCTGGCACCGCCCCCTGGCTCTGAAGATGGGACGAGCAAAGATGAGACGGGCGAAGATGGGGTGGGAGAGATCGTCATTCGCGGCCCTACGATCATGAAAGGCTACTATAAAAATCCCGAAGCGACCGCCGAAGTTCTGGATGCAGAAGGATGGCTGCGCACGGGCGATCTGGGGCGCCTGACCGACGATGGGGCCCTGATGGTGGTCGGGCGCTGTAAGGAGCTGATTATCCGATCCGGCTTCAATGTTTACCCGCCCGAGGTTGAATCAGCCCTGACAGAACACCCGGATATCTCCATCGCTGCCGTGGTCGGGCGGCAAATTTCCGGCGGCAATGAAGAAATCATCGCCTTCGTCCAAAGCCAGCCTGGCAGTGCGCTCACATCAGAGACCCTGGATCATCACCTTTCGACCCGTGTTGCCCCCTATAAGCGCCCCAGCCGTTACGTCATCGCCGATGCCTTGCCCGCCGCCACGACAGGTAAGATTTTGAAGCACAAGCTCCTCAGCCATTTTGCGGGCGCCCTCAACGATTAACATCACCGGATTTCTGTAGAAGCAGGCCCCAATTATCAATTCGGGGACCCTGTGATAATTCGGAACACGCCGGTCGCGCTGGCAAGCAAGGTACCGTCTTCTCGATGCAGCTCTGCTGTCATGTGGCGTAGTTTCTTTCCGCCGCCGGTTTGCGACGCCGTTGCCACCAGGTGGTCCCCCAGATTGGCAGCCGCGATATAGGCGATGTTCAGGGAAACCGTCGCCATGCCATCCGGATGATTGGGGCCGAGATCAAGCCGCCCCTGCTGCCCGCAGGCAACATCCAGAAGAACCGCCGTCATGCCCCCATGCAGATTGCCGCGCCGATTGGCGTGACAAGGTTCCACCGTCAGCAGAACACGGACTTTCGGCCCCTCGACAACGACATCATAGCCGATCAGGTCCGGTACACTGGTAATTGTCATTCTCCACCCTTCGACAGATTGGCAACGCGCAACAGGTGATGGTCTGCATCGCCCAACATATGATCGATCATCACCAGCCGTTTGGCATAATGGCCGACCGCATAGTCCCAGGTCATCCCGATACCACCATGCATCTGGATCACCTCTTCCGCCACCATCTGCCCATTGCGTCCGGCACAGACTTTGACAGCAGACAGCGCCCATTCTCTTTCCTGCCGGTCGTCGCTGCCGAAGCGGCTGGCCGCGTTGATAAGGGAAGAGCGTGTCTGGCTGATTTCAATCAGCACATCCGCCAGACGGTGCTGCAGCGCCTGGAAGCTGCCGATTGTCTTGCCGAACTGACTGCGTGTCTTGAAGTATTCCACGGTCAGGTCAGCCGATACGTCCATCGCCCCCAGCGCTTCCGCCGACAACGCCAGCAAACCGGCACCAATTGCGCGCTCCAGCATCGCGTAACCAGAACCCTCTCCGGCAAGCAGAGCATCCGCATCGACCGTCACCGCCTCCAAAGCGATCTCTGCTGCATGCATACCATCGACGGTCGGATAGCCTCTGATCGACAATCCATCGGCATTAGCAGGGATCAGGAAAAGGCCGATACCCGCCTCCTGCGTCACCTCCCCAGATATCCGGGCGGAGACGATCAGCCAGTCCGCGCTATCGCCGGCGAGCACAACAGACTTTGCACCACTGATCACCCATCCACTGCCATCAGGATTGTGTTTCGCCTCGGTAGTGACGCGGGCGAGGTCGTAGCGGCTATCCGCTTCCTCATGCGCTAAGGCGAGAATGGTTTCCTCGGCGATCAGACCAGCCAATTGCGGGCAATCCGATCTGGTTTCGGCAAGAACAGTGCCCGCCAACAAGGCGGCCAGGAATGGCTCCACGACCAAGCCACGACCAAGTTCCTCAAACAGCACGGCGATATCCGCCCCCGCACCGCCATAGCCACCAGCGCTTTCCGGGAACAACGCGCCGATCAGACCAAGCTCCGCAAACGCCTGCCAGCGTTCTCTGGAGAAACCTTCCGGCAAAGCTGCCGCCGTATGGCGCCCATTCAGGTCGTAATTGTCCGCAATATAACGACGGACCATTTCGGCCAGCAATTTGCGTTCTTCGGTATGCTCGAAATCCATTTCTCAGAGCCCCAGTGACTTGGCGATCAGATTGCGTTGGATCTCGTTCGACCCGCCATAGATCGACATCTTCCGAAGATTGAAATACTGCGAAGACACGGCATTCGCGCCTTCCGGTCCCACCGCTTCCACATTGCTGCCGGGATCAAGCGCTTCGGTCACATAAGGCATGGCCATAGGTCCCAACGCCTTGCGGGCCAGGTTAGATATCTCTTGGCGGATCAAGGTGCCCTTCACCTTCAGCATCGACGCTTCAATACCGGGTGAGTTTCCATCTCGCGCTGCAACAATGGCCCGCATGCTGGTGGTCCTGAGCGCATCAAGCTCAATCTCCGTCATCGCAATACGGGAGGCGAAAAGCGGATCTTCAATCAGTGGACGCCCGCCCTTCATCTGCCGTCGCGCAACGGATTTCAGATTGCTTAAGGCCTGGGTGGCAAACGCGATGCCGGCAATCCCCGTGCGTTCATGCCCAAGGAGGTATTTCGCATAGGTCCAGCCCTTGTTTTCTTCGCCAACCCTGTTCGCGACGGGGACCCGCACGTCATCGAAGAAAACCTCATTCACCTCATGCTCGCCATCGATGGTGATGATTGGGCGGACCTCAATCCCCGGCGTCGCCATATCGATCAGCAGGAAGGATATCCCTTCTTGAGGTTTGCCATCCTGTTTGGTCCGGACCAGGCAGAAAATCATGTTTGCGTGGTGACCCAGCGTCGTCCAGGTCTTCTGGCCGGTGACGATATACTCATCCCCATCCCGCACCGCCCGCGTTCGGAGGGACGCGAGATCAGAGCCCGACCCAGGTTCCGAATACCCCTGACACCACCAATCCGACCCATCCAGGATGCGCGGCAGATAGCGCTGTTTCTGTTCCTCCGTGCCGAATTTGATCAGCACTGGGGCCAGCATGGTGACCGCGAAAGGAACGATACGGGGTGCCCCGGCACGGACATACTCTTCTTCAAAGATATAGCGCTGAACGGGATCCCAATCGGTGCCGCCATATTCCACGGGCCAAGCTGGGGCCAACCAGCCTTGTCGGGACAGGATGGCGTGCCAGCTCTCATGATCCGCTTTTGAAAGACGCTTCCCGCCCCTTACCTTCGCAGCAAGGTCAGACGGCACGGACGTTTCCATAAAGGCCCGCACCTCGGCACGGAAGGCATTCTCTTCTTCGGAGTAGTTCAGGTCCATCAGGCCGCTCCCAAAACGCGTTTGCCGCAGCATAACGCTCAGGGAATGCGGATCAACGCCCCTGGTGAAAGGTCCATGACCGAACAGCGCCTAATCCAGCAAAATCCCCGTAGACATGAAGCCACCATCCAGGTTCAGGATATGGCCGTTGACGAAGGCAGCCTCGTCAGAGGCGAGGTAAACGATGGCAGAGGCAACCTCTTCCGGTTTGGCATAGCGCTTGATCGGCATCTGATCATACCATTTCTGGCGATCTTTCGGACCATGGATTTGCAGGATCATCGGTGTGTCGACCGGGACCGGCGCCACCGCGTTGGTGGTCACCCCGTGGCGCCCAAGTTCTGCGGCGAGCAAGCGCGTCAGCATATCGACCCCACCCTTGGCGCAGCTATAGGCACCGCGGCCTTCATTCGCGATCTGACCGTTGACGGAGCTCATGTTAATGATGCGCCCGGCACCTTTCTTTACCATCTGCCGCCCCGCAATTTGGCAGCAGTGGAAAGTACCGGTCAGGTTGATATTGATGATGCGGTCCCAATCTTCCGGTTTGAAATCGAGAATCGGACAGGCCATTGCAATCGCTGCCGTGGTCACCAGGATATCAAGACCGCCTTTTTCCTCAAACGCACCGATCACGGATTCGACCTGATCACGGTCTGCGATGTCGAGCACGACCCAGTCAACCGTCAGCCCTTTATCCGCAAGATCCGCCGCTGTAGCCTCACAGGCTTCCGCCTTCACATCAGCGATGGTGACCGAAGCGCCTGCCTTGGCCAAACCTTCCGCCGTCGCGACGCCGCAACCTCCGGCTCCGCCTGTGACCAGCGCCAGTTTCCCCGATAAATCCGCCATCTACTGCTCTCCACCTGTTTGCTTTTGATGCGCCCTTAGGCACTGACCTTACCGGATGTGACATCCGCTTCTGCCAGTTCAGCCGGTCGCTCTGTTTCCGGACCGTAGCCGCCGGCTCCCGGTGTCTCTACCGTAATCATCTGATCGGGCCGCAGATCGGATGTCGGGGGTTTTGGTACCAGCTTTGTCTCAGTGCCGTCCGCATCGGTGAAAACGAAGCGTCCTGGCTGACCGTCCTGGCCGCCGAACACACCCCAGGGGGCATAGCGGAACCGCTCCCCGACCCCATTGAAGGAGCAAGTGTGGTCCAAGGGCCTGACCGAACGCCTGATACCCATCCCACCGCGATACTTGCCGCGCCCGCCGGAATCCTCGACCAGCCCGTATTCTTCGACCAACAGCGGATATTCCAACTCAATCGCTTCGACGGGCAGGTTGGAGGTATTGGTGATGTTGCACTGAACCCCGTCTTTGCCATCCTTCGTCGCCCGTGCGCCAAGACCGCCGCCCAGCGTTTCCAAATAGACATAAGCCTCCCCGGAGCGCGGATCGACACCGGAAAACACCAGGGTCGTGTTCGCCCCATTGGACGCGCCAAGCGACTGTTCCGGCGCGGCCTCTTTCAGGGCCCCGAACGCAACGTCGATGATACGCTGACAGGTATTCGCGCGTGCGGCGACCGGCGCCGGGGCGACCGCGCTGACCACGGTGCCGTTCGGAGCCGTGACCTCAATCGCATCCAAGAGCCCCTGATTGTTCGGGCATTCAGGATCCAACAGCGCCTGCACCGCGAAACAGACCGATGCGACAGTCGCGTTCATGGTGACGTTGAAATTGCCGGTCATCTGCGGATCGGTACCGGTGAAGTCAAAGGTGATCTTCTCCCCTTCAACCACCGCTTCCATGGCGATCTTGATGTCTTCCGTTCCGCAACCGTCATCATCCATGAAGTCTTCGAACCGGTAGCGGCCATCCGGGAAACCGGCAATGCCCTGGCGAATACGATGGCCGGTCCGCACAATGATCTGACGGAAGGCATCTTCCACCGCATCGCCCCCGAATTTCTCGATCACCTCGCCAATCCGGCGATGCCCAAGGCCACAGGAGGCGATCTGAGCGAAATAGTCGCCTTCCCGCTCCCGCGGTACCCGTGCGTTCAGCAGAAGGAGGTCCAGGATATCCTGCTGCAACTCGCCGCGTCGAAACAGGCGGATCAGAGGTATACGCAGGCCTTCCTGATAGATCTCCGTCATGCCGCCAGCCATCGAGCCGGGCGCCATGCCTCCCACATCGGCATGGTGCGCGATGTTACAGATGAAGGCGACGATGCGACCATCATGAAAGACGGGACGGGCGAGGTTGATGTCCGGCAGATGCGTGCCGCCCGCCACATGCGGATCATTGGCAACGAAAAGGTCGCCGTCCTCAATCCCCTGGAAGCCGCCGTCAGGGGCGCCATACCGCGCCCGCAATGTCGCCGCCATGCCGAGCATGGAAGAGACATGGATGGGCGAGGCCATGGTCTGCGCAACCAACCTGCCCTCGCTATCCAGGATCGCGGTGGAGTGGTCCTTGCGTTCCTTGATATTGGTCGAATAGGCACTCTTCATCAAAGAGACAAAGGTCTCATCGGTGATGGAGCGCAGTGCGTTTGCAAGGATTTCGACGCGGACGGGATCAAGCGGTGTCATGATGCGATCCTTACCAGAATATTGCCGTAGCGATCCACCTCAGCCTCGTCGCCGGGATGGATCGGAATGGTGGTGTCGAGTTGTTCTATGATGCCCGGGCCAACAATCACGGATCCGGCAGCGAGGTCAGGCCGTGCATAGATTGCCGTGTCATGCGGCGCATCGCCCTTGAACCAAACGGGACGGCTACCGCGCGTTTTCGGGGCACCGTCGGCTTCTCCTAGCCCGGCCTCATTCAGATCATGCCCCTTCACGAGCCCGGTCAGACGTAGATTAACGATCTCAACCGCTGCATTACGGTTTGCATAGCCGTAGGCCCGTTCATGTTCGGCAAAGAACGCCTCTTTCATGGTCTTCAGACTCGGCACATCGGGCTCCTGGCCCATCGGTGTCTCGCCCAAAGCGACGCGCAGTTCGAAATTCTGGCCAACATAGCGCGCATCCGCGACAAGGCTCGTCCGCCCATTCTCTGCGGTCGCACCGACACCCACCAGCCATTCTTGTGCCCGCCCCGCCAAGGCAGTGATCTCCGAAGCGACGCTGTCCTCGCAACCGGGCTCCAGTACCATGGGACGGCTGGCAACGAAGTCCTCCCGCGCCTCGGCAACCAGCAGGCCTTGTGCACAGACGATACCGGGCACCGCCGGCATCAACACTTCGGTAATGCCAAGCTCCGCCGCAATCTCTCGCGCATGCAGGGGGCCGGCACCGCCGAAGGGCATCAACGCATGTTCTGCCGGATCATGCCCACGCTCCACAGAGATGGTCCGCAACGCTCGCACCATATTGGAGACAACGATCTCCAGCACCGCCAAGGCCGCCTGTTCAACCGTCCAGCCCAAATGCTCAGCAATCGGCATCATGGCCGCGATGGCTTTTTCTTTATCGAGCCGCACCGTGCCGTCGGCAAGCTCTTCACCCAACCGCCCGAGGATGAGATTGGCATCAGAGACAGTCGGTTCCGTTCCACCCCGGCTATAGCACGCGGGTCCCGGCACGGCGCCGGCGCTCTTCGGCCCGACCTTCAACAAGCCGTCGATATCGAACCAAGCGATGGATCCGCCGCCTGCACCAATCGTGTGGATATCGATCATCGGCAAGCGGATCGGGAAGCCAGCGACATCCCGTTCCGGTGCCACATCCGGTGCGTAATCCTGGATCAGCGCGACATCGGCAGACGTACCACCGACATCGACGGTCAGGATATTGGGCTTGCCCGCTTGTTTCGCGACATGGACCGCGCCAACGACACCGGCAGCCGGGCCGGACAATGCCGTCCGAACCGGGAAGGCCCGCGCGGTTTCGGCTGTCATCAAGCCGCCACTCGATTGGTTGATGCCCAGGGTTGCATTCGGCGCCAATGCCGCCAATCCATCGGCTAAGCGGTCAATATACCCTTCCATCACCGGCTGCAGGTAGCCATTGATCGCTGTTGTGTTGAAGCGCTCAAATTCCCTGAATTCCGGCTGCACTTCGCTGGAGAGCGAGACGCGAAGGTCTGGTGCGAGTTCCTTCAGACGGTCACGCACCGCCTGTTCATGCTCCGGATTGAGAAACGCGAAGAGAAAACAGATCGCGCAGGCGTCAGCCCCACATTCCGCCATCCGTTCAATCAGGGACGGTAACGTTTCCAGATCCAATGGCTTTTCCACCGCACCATCTGCCCGCACCCGCTCACTGAGCTCTAAGCGTCGAATGCGCGGGACCAAGGGCGCCGGTGCATCGGCCTGAAGGTCAAAGATCGATGGCCGCGTCTGACGACCGATTTCCAACAGATCGCGAAACCCTTCTGTCGTGATCATCGCAACAGTGCCGCCTGTGCGCTGGATCAGGGCATTGGTTCCCACTGTCGTACCATGGGCCAAAGCCGTCACTTCCTTAAGGTCGATCCCATGCAGGCGACTGAGCTCTTCTATCCCAGTCAGGATTGCCCGGCTGGGATCATCTGGGGTGGAAGACCACTTGACGCAGCGAGTTTCCCCGGTCTCCGGGTTTGCTGCAAAGATATCTGTAAAGGTGCCGCCCGTATCGACGCCGACGATCCACGCCACCGCCATTCTCCTTCGCAAAACAGGAGGCCAAAACGGCGTCCTTTAATTAATATACTTTGTGTATTTTAATTTAATCAGAAAGACAACAGGATTTTCCACATCACGCGAAATTTGTGACGATTGCTTCAGATATACGCCAAAAAGCCGGCGATTATCTGAATAGTGCGGGTCCGTTACCCGGACCTAGTCATCATTGCCAGGTTTAGGCAGGGCAATGACCTCAGCCCCATTCTCCGCCCCCTCTTTCGGCGGCTTGGCACGCGGGCGGCGTTTCGGGGTGCTCTCAATGGTTTCCTCACCCAGAATGCGATCAACATCCAGCACCGCGAGCAGATCATTCTCCAGACGGAAGATACCAGCACAAAGCCGCCGCATCCGGGAAGCCAGCGTATTCGGCGGCTTATCAAAGCTCTTACGCGGTAGGGAGCGAACATCCCCGATGCTATCGACCAGAAGCGTGTAGAGATCACCCTTATGCTCCACAGTAACGGACATCATCCGTTCCCGCTCAATCGGTTCCGCCCCAAGGCATTCCCGAAGATCGATTACCGTGACAATCCGCCCACGAAGATTCAACACACCGGCAATGGCACTGGGCGCCAAGGGCACAGGTGTAATCTGTTGCGGTTCGACGATATCCTGGACTTTCAGGATCGGAATGCCGAAGAGCTGCCCGTCGACCATCATGGTGACAAGCTGTTCCACATCAACCGTAGTATGATGCTCATCGGATTCGATATGTGCTAAGTCAGACATCCCGCTTCCTCGCTGTTCTCTCGTTCGCTCAAATTGCGCCGGATAAGACGCTCTACTATTTATGACGCACAAATAACCCTGTCATGCCTCCAGCTGAAAACCGGAGAAGAATTATCATGCTACCGCGCCCTTCCAAAATCACAAGCAAGAGCTCAAACACTCGACACTATGGGTAACACGCGATAGTTAACAAACGCCTAATGGAGCGCAATACCGCTATGGACTTCCTTTTTGATACACCTTCCACCCCCGCCGGGGAAAGCACCTTGGTGCTGGCCCATGGTGCCGGTGCCCCGATGGACAGTCCCTTCATGGGGGAAATTGCATCCCTGATCGCCGATCGCGGTTGGAAGGTCGCCCGTTTCGAATTCCCCTATATGGCGTCGCGCCGAACCGGCGGGAAAAAGCGCCCTCCGGACCGCGCCCCAATCCTGGAAGAGACTTGGGAAAACGTCATCACCGAACTGGGAGGAGCCGAACATCTGGTCATCGGCGGCAAATCCATGGGAGGACGGATCGCCTCCATGGTTTCGGACCGGTTGGAGGCCGCCGGACTTGTCTGCCTTGGCTATCCATTCCACCCGCCCGGCAAGCCTGAGAAAACCCGCACTGAGCATCTTCTTGGCCTGAAAACACCGGCTTTAATCTGCCAAGGGACCCGCGACCCCTTTGGAACAAGGGATGATGTGGCCGGGTATGCGCTATCGAAGAGCATCAGAATGCACTGGGCTGAAGACGGCAATCACGATCTGGCTCCCCGCAAGGCCAGCGGGTTAACCCATGCGGAGAACCTTGAAGGCTGTGCCGATGAAATCGCCGGGTTCATGGCCTCTATCAACGGCTAGAATATTCCTTCGGCCTCTTAACCCTTCTTTAAGTTTCCCCGTATAGACTTGTTACATCCATTGATGACGGTCGCCGCATTCCCAATGGATTAAGCGGTCGCCCGGAATGTCGGAGTAATTGGTATCGGAGTAATAGGTATGAGTAATGAACTAGCCGCTGCACCGGTTGCAGCTCCGTCGAAAGAGTACAAAAACATGATCGACATGAATGATCCCTCGGAGATCAAGAAGCGTTCCGTCGTCATAGAAGGCCACCGGACGAGTATCTCTCTGGAAAACATCTTCTGGGAAACGGTTCGCGAAATTGCGATATCCAAGGGGCAGTCGGTCAATCAGTTGATCACCGAAATCGACAGCAACCGCAAAGGCAACCTGTCGAGCGCAATTCGCACCTATGTGCTGGTAACCAAACTATCGCACTGACCCGGCACTACTTGGTGGCCAATGCGATCAGCGCCGCTAGAGCATCCTCAGCCCGATCTTCCGGGATGAAGAGATGATCATGATAGAAGGCGGATACCGGATTGACGCCCATCCCGAGGGCCGCGAGTTCAGGGACAATTCTCGCAAGAAACCCGACTGCGGCCAAATCCGAATGAATATTCAATGTGATCATGCGACAGGGGAATTCTGCCCTTAGCCCCGTCCTGCTTGCCACTTCGGCCTCAAGAATCAGCGTCACCCCCTCATTCTCCCGAAAGACCATCAAGGCGTTGGCGAGATGGGGCGAGGCTTCCGCCGTCGATCCTGTCGCAAAGACAAAGCGCCTTGGATCAAGCGTCGGGGACATGCTTCTCAGCAAAGTCTGAAGGTCGGAGATGGCCGCGCTCTCGCTCATAACTTGTCAGACCACCAGACCCGCCAAAGCGTCCCGCACCCGATCCGGCACACGCACGGTTTCTCGTGTCCCGCGATCGACATAGACATGGACAAAGCGGCCCAGCGCCGCCGGGTCTTCCTCCTCATCACGGAACAGGCCAATCTGATAGGTCACAGATGAATTCCCAAGCTTGATCACCCGGATGCCGGCATTGATGGTCTGCGGGAAGGTGATCTCCTTCATGAACTGGCATTGGGTTTCAACGACCAGCCCAACCTCTGCCGTCCGCGCCGGATCAAGCCCGGCATGCTCAATCAAATGTCGGTTCACCACCGTGTCGAAATAGGAGTAGTACTCGACATTATTCACATGGCCATAAGGGTCTTGGTCCATCCATCGGGTCGGGATGGGGAGGAACCAGCGGAAGTCCTGGCGCATCGGATTTGGGTTCGCCGTCGAAATCGTCCCAACCCCTCAAGCAACCTTGCGGATCAGACGCATCATGGCTTCGCGCGTCGCATCCGGGGCTTCGGTCATCATCATATGGCCGGAGCCGGTAATGACCTCCACCACCGAACCGGCAATGGCATCGATCAAGGGCTGGGCGGCCTTGCGCGGTGTCATCTTGTCACCGGCACCCAGGATAAAGGAAGTCGGGCAGGTCACCTTGGATGCCGCTTCGGCGGCGCCCTGATAATCTGCGCAGGAAGACAAGCCGGCGAACAGCACGCCATCCTTCTGGCTGTCGATCATCCGAATGGCGCCGCGCATCATCCAGATCCCATGCGCCTTGTTGCCACCGACATGGCCACGCGTCCCGTGACCCCAGCTGGCAACGAATTCCGCCGCTGTCAGATCGTTCTGTTCCGCAGCCCCTAGCAGGGCTGGATGCACCGGCATCGCCGCCGCAGTGCCCAACAGCCCAAGACCGCAGGCTTTGTCGCCCAGCATCGCCGCCAGTTCCAAAGCAACGAAGGAGCCCATGGAATGGCCGATCAGAACAGGCTTTTCGACCGCCATAACCTCCAGGAACCGCGCGACGAATTTCGCCATCGTCTCGATGCCCCGGATTACTTCTCCACCAGAGCGGCCATAGCCCGGCAGATCGAGCGCCAGGACCGAGGCCCCGTGATGCGCCAGATATCTGTTCTGCCCACCCCAGATCGAGTGATCACACCCGGCCCCATGGATCAGTATCGCTGCCGGTTTCTCAGGGTCGAAACTTCCGCCGCCGGTATTCACGAAGACCGGCACGCCATCCACATCAACAATCATTATTCTATTCCCTCGTAACGTGCCCGGCTCACGCGGCTTTAGCGACACGGGCGGCACGTTTCAGCGCCTGCCCCAGATCGGCGATCAAATCATCCGGATCTTCCAGCCCGACAGATACACGGATCAAATCCTCGCCAAGTCCGGCATGGGCCATCTGCTCCGCCGTCATCTGCTGATGGGTGGTGGAGGCCGGATGCAGCACCAGCGATTTGGCATCTCCGACATTGGCAAGGTGGCTGAACAGTTCCACCGATTCGATGAACTTAGCCCCGGCCGCACGGCCACCCTTAACCCCGAAGGCAAGCATGGAGCCCGCCCCCTTCGGCATGTATTTCTTGGCAAGCGCATGGTCAGGATGGCTGTCATGCCCCGGATAATTGACCCAGGCCACGGCCTCATGCCCCGCCAGGAATTCCGCCACCTTCTCTGCATTCGCAACATGGCGATCCATGCGCAGCGGCAATGTTTCCAATCCTTGCAGCAGATAGAATGCATTGGCCGGGCTCAACACCGCGCCGAAGTCACGCATGCCTTCCGCCCGCGCCCGGTTGATGAAGCCGGCGGGACCATATTCCTCCGCAAAGACGATGCCGTGATAGCCGACATAGGGCTCCGTCAGGGTCGGCCATTTCTCGGCTGCCTTCCACCAGTCGAACTGTCCGCTATCGACCAACACGCCACCCATCGCGGTGCCGTGCCCGCCGATCCACTTGGTCGCGGAGTGAGCCACGATATCCACACCATGCTCAAAGGGCCGGCAGAGATATGGCGTGTTGAAGGTCGCATCGATCATCAAGGGCAGGTCATGGCGATGCGCCACCTCTGCCACCCGCTCGATATCCAGAACTTCCAGATTAGGGTTCCCCAGGATCTCTGAGAAAACCAATCGGGTGTCCGGCGTGATCGCCGCCTCAAAGGCATCCGGGTCGCGCGGATCAACCATCGTTGCCGTGATCCCAAAGCGCGGCAGGGTGTTGAGGAACAGATTGATTGATCCCCCATAAAGCGATTTGGAGGCTACAATATGCCCGCCCTGCCCCATCAATGTTGCAATCGCCAGGAAGATCGCGGCGTGGCCACTGCCCGTCCCCAACGCACCGACCCCGCCTTCCAGCGCTGCCATGCGTTCCTCAAAGACCGCAACGGTCGGGTTGGATATCCGCGAATAGATATGGCCCGGGCGCTCCAGATTAAACAGCGCAGCCGCATGGTCCGTATCGTCAAAGACATAGGACGTTGTCTGATAAATCGGCACCGCCCGCGCACCGGTCGTCGGGTCAGGCTGTTGGCCCGCATGCAGGCTCAAAGTATCAAATTTCAGGAAGTCGGGTTTGGGCATCTCAGGCTCCTCTGTGTCGACCGCCGCACCTTATGCCGGACAGCCCCTTTTTAAAACACCTGCAAGCCGGCTTTGAAACACCGACAAGCAAGCCGTCACCCTCACCATATTCTCGTCATGATTGGTTGATGATATACAAACAATCAAAAGCGTTGAGGCCAATCAAAGTCTTCCTACGCACGCGACCAGTGGCGTCATGCCGATAGGAGAAAGACGCCGCCAACCTCAGGGGTGGAGAAAACCCATGTGTGCCAACATCAACCGATTGAGATCGTTCCTTACCGGCTTTACCGGCTTTGGTCCCGGACGGCTTGCCCTGGTTCTCTGCCTGATGGTCATGGCCACCCCGGCCCTGTCTCAAATCGTCACTGGCGAAGACGCTTGTGATAAAGCGCTGTCGTTTATGTATGGCCCGAATGAACACGCAAAGGGCGGGCTGACAGAAGAGCATGCGGCTAAAGCGAAGCCGGTCTGCACAGCACGGCTGAAAGACGATCCCAATGATCCGAGGCTTCGGGGAGCGCTTGGGCTGATCTCGTTAATCCTGAACGACCGCGCTGGTGTCGAAGACCTGAAGACCGCTGCCAGAGACGGCGTCGTCGGCGCCATGGATCTCCTGTTTTCCCTCGCCAATGAAGGATACTTGATCGAGGGACCATCGAATCTAATAGATCGGGAACGGATTGCCCTTGAATGGGCAGAAATGGGTGCGGAGGCTGGAGATGCAAAGCTTCAAGCGCAAACAACAGAGGCCCTTTGGTTTCTATACCCATTTGACCCTGAGAATGTTGCCGACGGTCTACGCTGGGCACGAGCATCAGCCGACCAAGGCAATGAGGACGGCCTGTATCTAGTGGCGACCTATCTGATCGGCGATGCGCCTGTCTCTGGCGACCGTACACGAACAGATAAACAAAAAGAGGAAGGACGGTTAATCCTTAAGTCCCTCCTCGAGAACGGCAGCCTTTCCGCACGCTATCATAATGCTACGGAGCGCCTCTTAGCAGCGAAGACTGAACTGCAGATTTTCTCTGCCGTGCAGACTCTTGAGGAGCTTGGAGAACTGGGAATGGATTCCGCCTTCTACGTCTTAGGCTTGTCGCACTTCACAGGACATCCAATGCAAAAAAACGAAAAAAAGGGCATCGAGTATATTTGTCGTGCAGGCCCAGAGATTCGTCGCAATTTCGAAGCTACTGAAGAGCTTGAAATCGACTGCGCAGAATAGAAGCGCGAAACCACCAAAAGAAAGGAAATCAACATGCAAGATAACAAACGCCCCTCTGATTGGGAACAAAATAGGATCAAATGGATTCTTCGAAAGTATGCGGATATGATCGCAAAAACCCAAAGAGGCGCAATGGCCTATAAGAATCCAAAGTCGGGGTCGGAATTAATAGATAGGCTGAAAATCCTCGGCGATCTGTTGCCGACCAATAAAAGATTGGAGAAATTCGAAAAAAAGACAGCGAACCAAGCCTCGGACATACGGAGAAGTCTTGCTGAATCATCAGCAATCCTTGAGATCGAAGCCGTACTTGGCGAAAAAATGACGGATGAGTGGCGAAAGCAAATCCGGGCCTTAGGCGACAACATCGCCAAAAACATCGCCCAAGGAAGAGGAAATGCAGACGCGGCGCAAACAGGGTTGCGCGAGACTGAAGGCTTGGATTTCGGTATTGGCGCCCGGCCAGAAAGGGATGACATGAACATCCCAAAGTCTCAGCAGGAAATCCGCGAAGAACGCGAGTTTCGGGAACGGGTTGAGGAGAAAGGTGGCATTCCGCCGTTTCGGGATGACGACGACCGTAATCCGGCTGATATCAATGTTGGGGTTCCTGATCCGCGTCCCCAATCCACCGAAACGCCCTATGTGTTTCCCGATCAAGATCAAAATCCAGCGGATTGGGAAGCTGGGATGCCGGACGGACGGCCATTGCCTCCTGAAGAGAAGGAACCCCAATATACAATTGAGTATGATGGGCCGGAAGACGACGCGAAGCCGACGGTCCCTGCTAATCCCGACAATCGAAACCCGGCGGACATGCAACAAGGCATCCCGGATAACCGTCCCCAGCATGGCGCGCATCCTCCTGTCGATCCGGGTGAGACTCGAAACCCCGCAGATCGGCTAGATGGTATCCCGGACAACAAGCCGCAAGGCAGCGGATCCGATAGTCCTTCGGTTTCGGCCCCCAGCGAGGGGAATGAACCGACCGTCGTCGCGGCAGCAGACACGGCATCGTCCCTGAATGCTGTCGATGGTGCGGCCAATAGTTTCATCTCTCGGGAAGAGTCCGAGCGGATTCATAAGGCCATCACGGCGGAACTGGAGCCGGCGCAGGAGGTTTCTCTGAAGCGGCCGGAGGCGCTGACGGAAGGCGAAATTCGGCGGATCGTGCGATCCCCGGATTATGGCACACCGGGGAATCCGGACTTCAACCGGTTGAATGACCTGGTCCAAGACTGGCATGAGCGCCATTACTCCACGGGGCCGCTGAAATTTGATGGCACTGGCAAGATGATCCGTCCCGACTTCATCCGCCAACCGCCGAAACAGGAAATCGCCCTGACAACGGTTCAAGAAGAACCGATGCCCAAGGCGCGGGAACATCTGGCAAAGCGGTTGATTGAAACGGCCGAGGCAGAAGGTGGCCCGCCAACGATCCGCGCCTTGCAGCGGGGTCTCAACCTCGCGGAGAAGGCAAAGCGGCAGCAGGCACCTCATTCAGGGCACGGCGCACCGATTTCTAGGCACGACGCGCCAAGGAAACCGACCGAGACATCCGGCGCAACCCTGGAACCGCCGCTGAAGACCGACGGAGTCTTGGGGCCGAAGACCAAGCTGCGGGTCGACCGGGAGCTGGCCGCGCGTGGCCGCAGCAAGGTTGAGGAGACAGCGGGCCTCGGCAGGCTTGCCAGTCTGTTCGACAATCCGCGAACACTTCGAGACCCGCAGACTGTCAATCGTGCGGTTGGACAGAGCCTGAAGCCACTGTTCGGCGCCGCAACAGACGGCGCGCCACACCCGATCGTGGCGGAAGTCGTGCAGGAAGCCGTGAATGACAGTCTTGCCGGTCTCTCCGATCTTCCCGGGGTGAGACGACGGGCGCCGGGCGCCCTGCGTCTCGACGGGCGGATTGGGCCGAAAACGACGGATGCCTTGAAGACCGCGCTGGCCGCCGATGGGCCGGAGCAGTTCGCCACACGGCTTGCCGGAAAGCTCGGCTTCTTCGGATAGAGTAATACCGACGGGTCGGGCCCGGGCCCCTCCTGCACCGGATCAGAGGCAACACGCGTCAAAACTGCCCCGAAATGCTTGATTCCAACGGGGGCGCGCCATAGTCTCCGCGCGCTCCCGACTGGGGGGCTTTTCACCTGACCTTTGAAAGCCCGTATCATGGCCGACGCCAACACAACCGATCCCACCGAGACTGTCGATTATCGCGACACGATCAAGCTGCCCCAAACCGATTTCCCGATGCGCGCGGGCCTGCCGAAGCGCGAGCCGGAAATTCTGGCGCGCTGGGATGAGATCGGGCTGTGGGACAAGCTGCGCGAAGACGCCAAGGGGCGGGAGAAATTCATTCTCCACGACGGCCCGCCCTATGCGAACGGACATCTGCATATCGGCCATGCGCTGAACAAGATCCTGAAGGATGTGATCAACCGCTCACGCCAGATGCTGGGCTTTGATGCGAACTATGTGCCGGGCTGGGACTGCCACGGCCTGCCGATCGAATGGAAGATCGAGGAACAATACCGCGCCAAGGGCCTGGACAAGGACGCCGTGCCCATCGACGAGTTCCGCAAGGAATGTCGGGAATTTGCCGATCAGTGGATCGACATCCAGCGCAATGAGTTCAAACGGCTGGGTTGCCTGGGCGACTGGTACAATCCTTACCTCACCATGGCGTTTGAGGCGGAGGCCCTGATCGCGGCGGAGATCGGCAAGTTCCTGATGCAGGGCTCGCTGTTCAAGGGCGCGCGGCCGGTCTGGTGGTCGGCGGTTGAGAAGACCGCGCTGGCTGAGGCCGAAGCTGAGTATATGGAGCATAAATCGACCACCATCTGGGTGAAGTTCCCGGTGGTCGAGGCAACGGATCCGGCGCTGGAAGGGGCCAATGTCGTTATCTGGACGACGACCCCCTGGACCATCCCCGGCAACCGCGCCGTCGCCTGTCATGAGGAGTTCGACTATACCGTCCTCAAAGTGACCGAGGTTGCGGAAGACGCCAAGGGTGCTGCAGTGGGCGAGGTCATCGTGGTTGCCAAGGCGCTGGTTGAGGCGACCTGCACCCAGGCGAAGATCACCGGACATGAGGTGCTTGCCTCCCTTACGGGTGACAAGATCGTCGGTTCTGTCTGTGCGCATCCCTGGCGGGGCTATGACCCGGCAGAAGGCGGCTATGACTTTGATGTCCGCGTGCTCTCCGCCGATTACGTGACCGACGATGCGGGGACCGGTTTCGTGCATATCGCCCCCGGCCACGGCGCGGAAGATTGGCAGCTTGGCATCAAGAATGGCATTGAAGTGCCGCAAACCGTCGGCGAGGACGGCTCGTTCTATGACTTCGTTCCGCTGCTTGGCGGCAAGGTCGTCATCACTCAGGACGGTAAGGAGGGCGATGCGAACCCCTCTGTCCTGCGCGAATTGGCGATCTCCGGCAAGCTGCTGGCGAAAGGCAGCATCCGGCACCAGTATCCGCATAGCTGGCGGTCAAAAGCCCCGCTGATCTTCCGCAACACGGCGCAATGGTTCATCTCTATGGAAAGCCATGGGCTGCGCGAAACAGCATTGAAGGCGATCTCTGAAACCGACTTCTATCCGAAGCAGGGCCAGACACGCCTGCATTCGATGATCGCCGAGCGACCTGACTGGTGCATCAGCCGGCAGCGCGCCTGGGGCGTGCCGATCCCGGTCTTCGTCCACAAGGAAACCGGGGAGCCGTTGCGGGATCAGGCTGTTGTCGACCGCATCACGGAAGCCTTCCGGGAAGAAGGGGCGGATGCGTGGTTCACCAGCGATGCCAGCCGTTTCCTGGGCAAGGACTATGACGCAGACAACTATGAGCAGGTGAAGGACGTTGTCGACGTCTGGTTCGACAGCGGCTCCACCCATGCCTTCTGCCTGGAACAGCGGGACGATCTGCAATGGCCGGCGTCACTCTATCTCGAAGGCTCAGACCAACACCGGGGCTGGTTCCATTCCTCCTTGCTGGAAAGCTGCGGGACACGAGGCCGTGCACCTTATGACGCGGTCCTGACCCATGGCTTCGTCATGGCCGAAGACGGGCGGAAGATGTCCAAATCGCTCGGCAATGTCGTTGTCCCACAAAAGGTGAATGACAAATACGGTGCCGAGATCCTGCGTCTCTGGGTCGTCGCGGAAGATTATTCCAAAGATCTGCGCATCGGCGAAAGCATGCTGAAGCAGCTGACCGATTATTACCGCCGCTTCCGCAACACCTTCCGCTGGATGCTGGGTAACCTTGCGCATTTCGATCCGGCGAAGCGGGTAGCGCCGGCCGATATGCCCGAGCTTGAGCGGTGGGTTCTGCATCGTCTGACCGAGCTGGATGGAACCGTCCGTGACGCCATGATGGAGTATGATTTCAACACTGTATTCCGCGACCTGCATGAGTTCTGCGCGGTGGATCTCTCGGCCTTCTATTTCGATGTTCGCAAGGATGCACTCTATTGCGATGCCGAAGATGACCCGAACCGGCTTGCCGCGCTTACCGTGTTGGATGAGGTCTTCTCCTGCCTGACAGCGTGGCTTGCGCCGATCCTGAGCTTTACGACGGAAGAAGCCTGGCTTGCCCGATTTGGGGATGCGGATTCGAATAGTGTCCACCGCCGGCTCTTCCCGGATGTCCTAACCGCATGGCGCGACGACACGCTGGCGGAAAAATGGCGTCGGGTGCGGCAAGTGCGCCGCGTGGTTCTGGGGGCGCTTGAAGGAAAGCGCGCTGACAAGACCATCGGCTCCAGTCTGGAAGCATCCCCGACGGTCTATATGACGGCGGAAGACGCAACAGCATTGAGCGATGTGGCGCTGGCGGATGTCTGCATCACCTCAAACCTAACCGTTTCGACCGATGCAGCACCAGCGGATGCCTTCACCTTGCAGGAAGTTCCGGGCATCGCAGCGGTCTTCGCCATGGCCGGGGGAGAGAAATGCCAGCGCTGCTGGAAGGTTCTGCCGGATGTAGGACATAATGAGGCTGCTCCAGGAACCTGTGGTCGGTGCGCAAGCGTCGTGATAGGCGGCTGAGCGTGAAACGATACGGCTTTGCCCTGGCGGCGATCACGATCTTTCTCGACCAGCTCACCAAGATCTGGGCGCTGGCGGAATTATGGGATCCACCGCGTTTCCATGAAGTCACCGGCTTCTTCAATCTGGTGATGGTCTGGAATCGCGGCGTCAGCTTCGGAATGTTCGGAGGGCTTGGCGAGATCGGCCCCTGGATCCTATCAGCCCTGGCAACGGCCATCGCGATTGGCTTATCGGTTTGGCTGTGGCGGGCGGATACACGTCTTATTGGCACTGCTTTGGGCCTGATCATTGGAGGCGCGATTGGCAACGTTATTGACCGAATTCGCTTTGGTGCCGTAGTCGACTTCTTGGACGTCCACGCCTTCGGCTATCACTGGCCTGCCTTTAATATCGCTGACAGCGCGATTACCATTGGTGTCGGGCTTTTGTTGATTGATAGCTTGTTTGGCAAGCGCGAAGCACCTAGGTAACCAGGGCTTAACTAATCGGGGCGGAGGCTATATGATGCCGCGCATGATTATTCGAAAGAACAACAATTTCGGCGGAAAAACTGCTGCCGCGCTGATCATCAGCGCTGCAATGCTTGGCGGTTGTACAGCTGATACCGGCAATATCTTGGGCTTGGATAAGAAGATCCCAGACGAGTTTGCCGTTGTAAAACGGGCCCCGTTAACCCTGCCGCCTGACTATGGTCTTCGCCCACCTGATCCTCAGGGCAAACGGAACCAAGACCTCGCGACCCGCGATGAAGCACAGATCGCCGTTTTCGGCCGTGATGCCGCGAAGCGTCGCATCGCCTTGGAAGATCAGCTTGTGGCCCGTGGGGCAACGCCCGGCGACATCGCCTTGCTAACCCGTACCGGCTCGTTTGATTCGCTTCCGAATATCCGGGCGATTGTCGAAGAGGAAAGCGCCTCACTCGCAGCAGAGGCTGATAGTTTCGTCGATGACCTCGTGTTCTGGAAAGAGCCTGAACCTCTGGGCGATGTCGTCGATAGCAGCAGCGAGGCCCGTCGCCTTCAAGAGAATTCTGCACTTGGTAACGAAGTCACAGAGGGTGAAACCCCGGTTATCCGCCGAGAAGCCGATAGCTCCGGGTTCGACTTCGATTTCGACATCTGGCCTTTCGATTAAGCCAACACGGTCTATATAAGATAGCGGTCGATCCATCCGGAAAACAGGGAGCCGCATCTTGATCATGCGCTATTTCGGAATACTCGCGTTCTTTACGGCATCCTTAGCCGTCACCCCCGCCTTTGCCGACGTCTTTGGTGCCAAACAGACGGTGCTGGACAATGGTCTGGAGGTCATTGTTGTCGAGAACCATCGCGCGCCAGTGGTGACACAGATGATCTGGTACAAAGCCGGCGCAATGGACAAGCAACCGGGAAAATCTGGTATCGCCCATTTCCTTGAACATTTAATGTTCAAGGGCACCGAGACCCTGGCGCCCGGCGAGTTTTCCGCCACGGTTCAGCGCAATGGTGGACGCGACAATGCCTTCACCTCGCAGGATACGACAGTCTATCACCAATCCGTCGCATCGGATCGTTTGGACCTGATCATGCGGATGGAAGCGGATCGGATGCGCAACCTCGTGCTGTCCAAAGAGGTATTCGAGCCTGAGAAGCTCGTAATTTTGGAGGAGCGTGCCTCGCGAACCGATTCAAGTCCCGGCGCACTTCTGGGGGAGCAGACAAGCGCAGGGCTTTACCTGAACCACCCCTATCGCCTGCCAATCATCGG